>Ga0335081_10000287_pt1 | contig 94146 bp, 74 predicted proteins | sample Lox_Sample_35_FD_206713 | JGI IMG/M metagenome (GOLD analysis project Ga0335081, IMG submission 206713) | Soil microbial communities from Loxahatchee National Wildlife Refuge, Florida, United States - Lox_Sample_3.5 | ecosystem: Environmental > Terrestrial > Soil > Wetlands | place: USA... | reverse complement strand
GCAGGCGCGCCTCGAGCTCCGCGGCAGAACGAGCGATCGTTAGGCTCTCGGCAAAGGTGGCCACTTCCCGCGCCAGAGGCCGGAACATCTCGATATCCGCTGGCTTGACTCGCGCTGGACGGCCGGTCCGCAGAGCTTTCATCCAGTACGCAGTGCGCGCGATGGGCCCGGCTACGCTCCAGCGCACGATCAGCAGCGTGATAAGCACGATGAGAACGACATGCGCCATCCCGCTCAGGAAGGTTTCACGCCAGATTCTGACGCTTTCATCGTGAATGTAGGCAGTGTCGTGAACGATTGCGAGACTGCCGATCAGATCCTCTCCCCGATGCAGAGGCGAGGCATAAATGTGAACCGGGGCGCCGCCGATTTTCAGGAAGGCGCTTGTGTCGCGCTCTTCCTTCAGCGCGTGCAGCACGACCGCCGGCGCGCTCGACATCAGCGACTGCAGATTGGTCGTTACCGCCAGCGGTTTACCTTGTGGATCATAAACGGCCAATCCCGCGAGATGTTCGCGATTGGCAAACTGCTGCACGGTTCGCTGCAGGATGCGCGCATCATCGCGGTCGAGGTCTCGCTCTACGTTGCGCGCAAGGCTCTCGCCCAACACCTCAGCCCTTCGCTCCAGGTCTTTGCGCATTCCGCGTTTCAGTACGAGAACCTGGTAGTAGGAAAAGCACAGCGATACCAAAGTGACGCCGACGACCAGCGAGATGATTAATCGGGCGCTGAGTAATCGCATTACACGTCCTCGAAGGCCACACGAGCCTGAGCGGCAACTCGCGCGGGAGAAGCGCACTGCTAAGCGAACCCATTTTCCGGACGGGACAACTTGCTTCGGATACGTGGCGCAATCGTTCAGGACGGCGTCACGAGACGAGAAGCGCGCAGAACGGATGCAGCGTTGAATGCGTCAAACTCGACAGGCCGCAAACCTTTGGATCGGGCTGCGCCGCCGATTGCATTCTGAGGACGAAATCGAAAGAAAGGTTGCACAGAGCCTGCCAAACCTAAGTCCTTCAGTTCTGCGAGATTAGCGCAGAGCAGCACCCAAATTGAGGTGTAAAACTTTCATCCGGCCGCCACCCAAGCCAAGCTTGCGCTCGAGTGGCCACGCCACGGCATGAGGATCGGAACTGACATCAGGCATCGTCCGAGATTCGAACTCAGGGCAGGACTTACCGGGGGTGCTAGCCTGTTACTGTCGTGTCCTACACACCCGAAGAGTTGATCCTGTCCGGTTACAAGGCGCGAAAGGCAGGCCGCCCAGAGCAGGCGAAAGAGATTTTTTCTCAGGCGGTTCGATGGTCTCGCCAAGTGGCCGATTCGGCTCTCTTGGCAAGTTCACTTGTTGGTTTGGGACAGATAGAGCGAGACCTCAATCATACTGATGTTGCTCTTCGACACTACCGAGAAGCTGTGGACATCCTTAGGACCAGCCCGCATCAGCTCCGGTTTGCGCATGCGATACGACACCTGGCGGACATCTTGCGGGAGAATGGTTCCCCTGAAGACGCGGTTCACTGCTATGTGGAAGCACTGAACGTCTATCGGGAACACGCGGAAACGCCTCCTCTAGACCTGGCAAATACCCTCCGCGGCTTCGCACTGCTCAAAGGAGATGTTGGTGATAAGGAAGAGGCGAAGTCTTTGTGGCAAGAGGCGCGAAGCCTATACCACCTGGTTAACGTTCAGGCTGGCGTGAAAGAGAGCGAACGCCAGATTGCCCGCCTGATGGCGACCTAGCCTGGCTTGCCGGTACACGTTGCCGCGTGTCCGCTTCGCTCAACGCTCGTTCGGTTCCGCAGCGACGAGCGAAAAAAAGAGTAGTGAGCTCTCTGTCAGTTCCAGCATACAAAGCGCCGCGGAACTTGCGGCAAGCCCTGAGTCATGCCCATGATTGCCGTCATACTCCGGAAAAAAGAGGTGGCAGCAATGACCGAGCAGGTGGTGGTGATCGCCGGAGGAGGCCCGATCGGTTGATGTTGTGTTGAATGAACCGCGCGTCGGCCCAGGCGACGAACTGACCCTCCGCGACGTCCGAGAGGCTCTCATCGCGTCTACGGGACGGATTATGGTCTTCGCAGCGCCAACTTACCGCTATTGTGACACCTGAATTCTTGTCCTTGCCGCCGAACAGTTGTTGGTTTCGTTGGTCTCGGTAACAAGATTCGTATCGTCGCTGCATGCCAACAGGTAATAAGTCCCCGGAGTCATATCAGGGGGTACGGTTACGGTTGCACTCCCGCTGGACTGGGCTCCGGCCGACAGCGCAAGAACAGCACGGTTTCCGGTGAGCAAGCGCGAATTACTGGTCTTGGTAGTGAATGTGCCGAAGTAGTACTGAGTAACCGAAGCTCCGGAATTCCCTCCTCCTTGATTGATGACAGTGTCACTCACCGTAAACGAGCCACCGGCGGTAGCGATCTGCGCAGGGCTGCTCACGCCGGACTCGATGAGATCTGGACCAACCTGCATACGGTTCGACGAGGCGGCGCAGTTGTTGTTCTCGTTTGTTTCCGGGACCGCGGCCGTATCGTCGGCACAGGCCAACAGGTAATAGGTGCCGCTGGCGACGTCACTGGGCACAGTCACGGTAGCGGTGCCGGCATAAGTTCCTCCGGCGAGCAAGGGGCTGACTGACCGGTTGCCGCTGAGCAGCCGCGCATTGCTGGTTTTACTCGGAAGAGTGCTGAGGTAGTACTGGGTGATAGAGGCGTCGGCAGCGCCGCCTCCACGGTTCATCACCGTGTCAGTAACGGAAAAAGTTGCTCCCGCGCCGATGACCGCTGTCGAGCTGCTGACCACCGATTCGGTAAGGTCGGGCCCGACCTGTACTCTGACTGGCGCGGCCGCACAGTTATTGGTTTCCGACATTTCCAGGACCAGATTTGTATCGTCGGCGCAGGCCAATAGGTAGTAGGTTCCGGTCGCCATATCGCCCGGCACAGATACGCTGGCACTCCCGGGGGATGCGCCTCCAGCGGGCAGCGCCAACACCGCTCGACTACCGATGAGCAGACGAGCACTACTGTTCTTGCTGGTGAACGGACTCAAGTAGTACTGCGTCAACGATGCGCCTGCCGGGCTCGTGCCCTGATTGGCGGCAGAGTCACTGACGGTGAGGGTCGCTCCGTCTCCAGTGATCGTGGTGGCGGTGACGACCGCACTCTCGACAAGGTCCGGCCCGACCAACACCCTTGTAGAGGCGGCGGTGCAGTTGTTGCTTTCGTTCGATTCGCCGACCAGATTGGTATCATCGGCGCAGGCCAAAATGAAGTACAAGCCGGCCAGGTCCGAAGGAATCGTGACCGTAACGGTGCCCTGAGAAGCGGTTCCGGCGGCCAACGGCGGAATCGCCCGGCTGCCGCCCAGTTGGCGAGAGGCGGAATCCTTCGAGGGCAGCGAGGCGGCGTAGTACTGTGTCAACGAAGCGGGCGCATCGGCAGAGCCCTGGTTGACCACAGTATCTGTGACCTGCAGTATCAGGCCCACTCCTGTATATCGGACCGAACTCTCAACCAGATCAGCCAGCTGAATCTGAATCGGGTTGGGGGCAGCGCCGCAATTGTTGGTCTCATCGAGCTCAGCTATCAGGTGGGTATCATCCGCGCACGTAAGGATGTAATACGTGCCAATAGGAATACTCACAGGAATCGTTACAGGGATCTGGACAGGAAAACTGCTGCCCGCGGCTAATGCTGGCGTATTGAAGTTCCCTGCCAGTATGGCACCGTTATCCTTAAGCCCGCTTTGTGAGAAGTAGATCCCTGCGATCGAAGCGCCCGCATCATCAGTGCCTTGGTTCGTTACCGTCGAGTTGACCGTAATCACACTTCCCGGCGCGGCTGCCTTCGTCGTCGTGGAAGTACTTGCAATCAGATCGACGGCTCGGATGCCGGTGCCGGAAAGCTCGGCCACCTGGGGGCTGTTGGAAGCATCGTCCAGCACCTGCAGTTGACCGCTTCTGGGGCCTGTCGCGGAAGGCGTGAAGATAACGCTGATGGCGCACGAACTCTTCGCTGCGACCGCAGAGCCGCAGTTATTGGTCTGAGCAAAGTCTCCCGTGATCAGAATGGAAGACAAGTTCAGCGGTGAATCCTGATAGTTGCTTAGCGTGATGATCCGCGCAGGACTGCTTTTGCCGAGCACGAAACTTCCGAAATCCGGCGAGCCTGGTGAAAGTCCGGCCGGACCACTGCAACTGCGCACCGCCTTATTTACGTTAAGGCGACCGCCCGTGACCGTCAAACCCGACAAGGCGGGAATCGGGTCAACATTATCCAGCAAGTTCTTCTTCAGGTCCGGCGTGGATAAGGGACACACGGACAGCATCAAGGCCGCGGCTCCCGAAACAAACGGCGTTGCCATGGAAGTACCGCTCAGGTATCCATAGCTGGCATTCAGCAGGGTCGAGAGGATCGCCACTCCTGGAGCGCCGAGATGCACGGAATTAGGGCCTACGTTGGAAAAAGGGGCCAGGGCGTCGTTGTTGTCGGTTGCGGCCACATTGATCATGTTCGGACGATTGAAGCTGGCTGGGTACATTGGCATGGTATCGATATTGGTAGCGTTGTTGCCGGCGGCGGCAACGAAAAGAATGTCATTCGCGGCCGCCACATCGACTTCGTCCTGCAAGGCTTGTGAGAACGACGGTCCTCCCCAGCTGTTGGACAAGATGCGGATATCGGCGCCGTTCGTGGAAGCAAAGAGCGCCTTGACCTGAACGGCGAAGTCGATCGCGTTCACTGCATCATCCGTATAGCCGTATCCCTGGGAGTCGAGAAATTTCAATCCGATCAGCTGGGTAGTCCAGTCCACGCCGACAACTCCAACACTGTTATTGCCGGTCGCTCCGATAATTCCGGAGACATGTGTGCCATGCATGTAATCATCCATGGGATCGCATGCACCGGTGATGGCATTAAATCCATGGCTGCCGGCGGGACAGGAGACGGGAACGCCGCCGAGTGTGACCGTAAATGCGGTGGGGGCCGACCACACATTACCTTGGAGATCAGGATGTGTGTAATCGATCCCGGTGTCCACGATTCCAACCACGTATGCGGTGTTTCCGGTGGAGACGTCCCAGGCAGAAACCGCACTGATATCCGCTCCCGGCATTCCGGCCGAAAAACCGTCACCAAATTGGCCAGTGTTCTGCAAGGCCCATTGACTGACGAACTGCGGATCATTCGGAATCTCAACCGTGTGCCACTGATAGTTGGGCTCGGCATAGGCAACGTCGGGACGAGCAGAAAGATCGGCGAGCAGATCGGCAATTCTTTTCGAACGCGAGTGCAGGCGGTAGAGATTCTTCACACCACCCGTGGGCCGCACGGAACTCAAATCAGACGTGCGTGCGATGGTCGCCAGGGTGCTCGGGGAGACGCTGCGGAATTTGACCAGAATTTCTCCCTCAGCGGCTTTGCGGCCGCGGTAGGTACCAGTGACTGATTGTGCAGAGGACGATGGAATGAAGCTCAGAACAAGACAAAACAGCAGGCAGGGATACAGGCGAACTGGGCGCATAAGCGTCTCCTCCAGGCCCCTGACTCAGGTCGGCGGGGGGAGGGCCCGCCCGAGGCGGGGCGTGCTCAGAGGCAAGAATTCGCTGTCCGCTCTCGTGGCGAGCCCTTCTGTTGCGCTCGCGGGCGGGCTGCGGACGCCTCTCTTTCCAATCCGGGCGGCGCACTGCTTTGCCGGGCTCAGTAGATTTCCAGAGTTCCGTTGGGGAAGATTTGTTCGAATCGGCGCGTCACGGTGTCTGCCGCGTCCGTCGCTGGCGTGAACACGTACGCCTTCGTATGAAAGCTCGGATAGAGGCGCTGGCGGCCGCAGACCGGCCGGGAACAAGGGCCGCGGGCACAGCCAGGAATAGACGGCCTCTGTCCGAAGCCGCCCAAAGCGCCGCCATTATAGTAGTTAAGGTACTTTACAGTCAAGTACATTTACTATTATAATTTGGGCATACTAGTGCACCGGGGGAGTTGCATTCACCGGAAGGAGTTTTTTTCTTTGCCAGCCGAGAAAACACGCATGATGAAAGATTTCCTGGGGAGCGCGCACGTGTTTGCCACGGCGGTGCGCGATGTTATGGAAGCGCGGCTCTTGCGGCAGGTTTCCGGGCGCCAGGTGACACAGGTGCAGTTGAAACTGCTGACGTTGGTACAGCAGACAGAGAGTCCGAGCGTTAGTGATGTGGCTGCGTTCCTGGGGGTCACCAAGGCTGCCGCCAGCCAGACCGTGGACAAACTCGTGCGCCGCAGGTGGCTCCGCCGTGAAGAAGACCAGGCGGACCGAAGGAGCGCCAGATTGTCGCTCAGCGAAGCCGGACGACAGCTCCTCGAGAAGTACGACACAGTTAGAGCAGAGAAACTGGGAAAGGTCTTTCGCGAATATTCTCCCGAGGATCTGCGCCGCATGTCCGATATGCTTGACCGGCTTTCCGCCGAGATTGTCAATCACACGGCCAAACCGGAAGAAGTGTGTTTGCAGTGCGGAATTTACTTTCGGGAAAGATGCCTTTTGCGCAGTCTGATCGGGCGAACCTGCTTCTATCAGAAACACCGACGAGAGAAACAGGAATCCGGGACTTGATACTCCATCCCCAACCGCAAAGGATTTCTCCTCTGGCTCTCTTCGTGCTGATGCCCTGTTACCGCCAAATCAGCGTGGCTATCGAACTCGGGGCCATCGCCAGTTCTGTGCCGGCACTTCCCTGATTCACGCTCACCGTCTTCGCGTCGCCAGAATTGGAAATGACAAGTACCTTTTGACCATCGGGATTTTCGAACGCAGCGTGATCAATGCCAGCCACCTTCCCTGTGGATTCGAACCTTCGCGCGCCGCGCTTGATGTTGCGCGAGAAATGCGCGAATGCCCAGTATTGTCCGCTGCGCGTGATCTCTCTCGTCTGAGAGTGAATGGTTACCATCCCTCCACACGAAAACGGGCCAATATTGGGCTTTCCTTTTTCATCCAGCGCCAGGTTCCACCCTGTGATGGAACGGCACCAGTTGCGCAGCACCTGGGTGTACGTCTGTCCCCAATTGGCCCAGTCAGTCAAGTAATCGGGGGCAGTGTAATCCGGCCCGCCTTCGGTCCAGTACAGATTCACGTCAGGATACGTCTCATGAACTTTGCTCATCATGTCGGGAGTGCCGACGTATCCGTGAAATGCGACGGCCTTGCAGAACTTCCTCAGATCGGGATCGTCGAGCTCGGCCACGGCACGTCCCCATAAGTTGTAATTGTGGTCGAGGATCCAGATTTTCGTGGTGAATCCATTCTGCTCGAGCAGAGGGCCGAGGTGGTTCTTCACGAATCCGATTTCATATTCCTGTGGCCAGATACAAGCCGGCATGCGGGCATCCTGGTCGGTATCGACTTCATTCTGGACGGTCACCGCTTGCACCGGCACGCCTTCAGCAGCGTAGGCTTGCAGGAACTTCAGAAAATACTCTGCGTAGGGAGCGAAGTAGTGCTGCCGCATCGAACCGCCGAGCATCGATCCTCCGGCTTTCATCCATCCCGGAGGACTCCAGGGCGAGGAAAAAAGAAAGAGGTCAGGATTTGCCTTTCTCGCCTCGCGCAGCATGGGCAAAACGTAGGCGCGATCGTGCGTGATGGAAAAACGCGCCATGTCGGGATCCGGTTCGCCCTCGTCGTAGCTGAAGACTTCGGTGGAATAATCGCTGGAGCCGATGCAGGTGCGGCAAACGCTCAGTCCCATTTCGGATGGATGAAACAGCTCATGAAACAATTCCAGGCGGATGGATCCTTCCAGGCGGTTGAAGGTATAACAGGCAGCGTCGGTGAACGCAGCGCCAAAGCCCAGGATCTCCTGATATTTCTTCGACGGATCGAGAACGATGGCGTTCTCCGCCGCAACGCTGGCGGGGCGCCACGCGAGTGGCGGCGCAGCCGCATAACGGAGATTTCCGCCGGTCACTCGAACCGAAATTTCGCCGGAAGGCGCCCTGGCGCCTTGGGCTGATCCCAGATCGCCTGCAGCGGTTGCCGCAACTCCCATTGCTGACAATTTCAAGAAGGTCCGCCTGGTTTGTTCGCTTGACACGCAGTTCTCCTCGCATGAAATTAACCTGTGAGTATAGTGCGGGCAATCTGAAATTTCACGGAGCATGGATGCGAGCCAAATCACAAGTTGTGAGAATGTGGGCAGTCGCCTCGATCGTATGTTCATTCGCGCTGGCGCAGGCTCCAGGCGCTCCGCCGGCGCGTCCAGGATGGGAACTGGTCTGGAGCGATGAATTCAATGCTCCAGATGGATCGCCAGTGGATTCGTCCAAATGGGTTTCCGAATCTGGCGGCAATGGATGGGGGAATGACGAACTCGAGTACTACACAACACGTCCGCAGAATGCCCTTCAGCAGGGCGGCAATCTGGTCATCAAAGTTCTGCAAGAGAAGTACACCGGGTCGGACGGAGTTACGCGCGACTACACCTCCGCTCGCCTGAAAACGCAAGGCAAGTTCACGCAGACGTACGGGCGGTTCGAAGCGCGCATCAGGATTCCGCGCGGACAGGGCATCTGGCCGGCGTTCTGGATGCTGGGCGATGACATCAATACCGCCGGATGGCCCAAATGCGGCGAGATCGACATCATGGAAAATATTGGCAAAGAGCCGGGTACGGTGCACGGAACGATTCACGGTCCCGGGTATTCGGGCGGCAAGGGTCCCAGCGCTGCGTTTTCCCTGCCGGACGGACAGAAGTTCGCTGACAACTTTCACGTCTACGCGGTGGAATGGTCCCCGAAAGCGATTCGATTCTACGTCGACGATCATTTGTATTCGACCCGAACGCCGCACGATCTGCCGAAGAAAACGAAGTGGGTGTACAACCATCCATTCTTTCTGCTGCTCAATGTGGCGGTCGGCGGCGGCTGGCCGGGGGGTCCAGACGCATCGAGCGAATACCCGCAAACGATGTTGGTGGATTATGTCCGGGTTTACAAGCGCCGCGGATAGGAACCGCGCTGCCTCAACGATAAAAACTCGGCCCGATAAACGTGCCGTCCTGATTTTTGTGGAATTGTTCCCCCATCGCGTTACTTCTGCGCTTCGATTTTTTCGATCACAATGGCCGGGTGGCCCAGCCTTTCGCGCTTTTTGCGAAAGGGTGGGAAGCACAGAATTCGTATAAAATCGATTTCCTGAATCTCCCGTCCATCGGAGTAATTTCATGAGCAAAGTTCGAGTTCTGGTCGGCACGCGCAAGGGCGCCTTCATTCTTACCTCGGACGGCAAGCGCGAAAAGTGGGACGTGAGCGGCCCGCACTTCACGGGATGGGAGGTGTACCACCTCAAAGGTTCGCCGGTCGATCTCGATCGCATATACGCGTCGCAGACCAGTGGATGGTTCGGGCAAGTGATTCAACGATCCGACGACGGTGGAAAGACATGGCATCAGCCCGGGACGCCTGCCGGCGAGTCGACTACCGGCCCGGGGGGTATGCCAAAGGGCGAAAGCAATAAATTCGTGTATGACACCTCCCCTGAGACCGGCGCGCCGCTCACTACACATCAGTTTTACGATGGCACGCAGCATCCCTGGGAGTTCAAGCGAGTGTGGCACCTGGAGCCCTCGCTGACCGAACACGACACGGTATATGCGGGAATCGAAGATGCCGCGCTGTTCAAGTCGACCGATGGTGGCAAGAACTGGAAAGAATTGTCCGGCCTGCGCGGACACGGCACTGGACCAAAGTGGCAGCCGGGCGCCGGCGGAATGTGCCTCCACACAGTCATTCTCGATCCCAGCGACCCAGGTCGAATTTACATCGCGATCTCGGCGGCGGGCGCGTTTCGCACCGATGACGGCGGAAAGAATTGGAAGCCGATCAACAAAGGGCTCTACTCAAAATACATTCCCAATCCGACGGCAGAAGTTGGACATTGCGTGCACCATATCGCCATGAATCCCAGGCGGCCGGGCGTGCTGTTCATGCAGAAGCACTGGGATGTAATGCGCTCCGATGATGCTGGCGATAACTGGAAAGAAATCAGCGGAAATCTGCCGACGGATTTCGGATTCGTCATTGACGTAAACACGCACGAGCCCGAGACAATTTACGTTGTTCCCATCAAGAGCGATGGCGAGCATTTCGTCCACGAAGGCAAGTTGCGCGTCTACCGCAGTAAGACTGGCGGCAATGAGTGGGAAGCGCTCACCAAAGGCCTGCCGCAAGCAAACTGCTACGTGAATGTGCTGCGTGATGCCATGGCGGTCGACTCGCTCGACAAGTGCGGCATTTATTTTGGGACGACCGGAGGGCAAGTGTACGTCTCGCCGGATGCGGGAGATTCGTGGTCGGCGATCGTGCATGATCTGCCGGCAGTGCTGTCTGTGGAAGTGCAGACGCTGAAGTAATAACGTCTTCCTCCTGCTCTCATGCAGGGGTTGCTTCGTGGAACGGCACGGCTTCAACCGTGCCGTAAGGGATCTTAAAGGAATGGGCTTTAGCCCCTGAGGTTGGTCCTGTTCAAGGAATCGAGATGAAAAGAGCACTGATCGGAATTGCGGTATTACTGCTTGTATCCGCGAGCTCGATCTCCGCGCAGAATAAGCAGACAGCCAACAGTAACGCCGCCGCCCCTCCACTCGAGTCCCAGGTACGCAAGCTTTGGCAAGCCTACAAGAACAAAGACAAGGCGACTCTTTCCACGTTGCTGGACGACAACTTCCGCATGTTCGAAGAGGGTCTCACCGCCTTCAGCGACAAAAAAGGCGAAGTCAATTCGGTCGATGACTTCGAACTCACAACCTACACGCTGAGCGATTTCACGGTGAAACCTCTCGGGTCGAACACGGTGCTGGTCACCTATATCGCGCAATACGAAGGCAAGTCTGGCGGAGAAACTTCGAAAGCAAAGAGCGTCTTCGGGGAGGTCTGGACACATTCGAGCGGCGAGTGGAAGTCCCTCTATTTGCAAGAGACCTATATGAAGTGAGGATTCTCTCGATGGCCGTGACGATCCGAGTCGAACTTCCACAGCATCTGCGCACGCTGGCGCATGTCGGACAAGAAGTGCCCATCGAAGTCGAGGGCCCAGTCACGCAACGATCGGTGCTCGATGCCCTGGAAGATCGGTATCCAATGCTGAGGGGCGCGATTCGCGATCACGTCACAAAACAACGTCGTGCATTCCTGCGGTTCTTTGCCTGCCAGGAAGATCTGACCCACGAATCGCCGGACGAGCCGCTGCCCGAAGCAGTGGTATTGGGGAAGGAGCCGTTCTTAGTGATTGGGGCGATCGCGGGGGGATAGAAGCAAACACCGGGGCTAAAACCCGAGGATTTAATGAGCAGGTAACGCAGCGCTAAAGCGCTGCTCTTCGACGGTGCTGGCGGGTGCGATGGAGGGATTTATCCGCGTGCTATCTGAATGAGTTTCGGGAGCACGTCCCCGAATGCTGTTCCTTCGCGCCGTCCAAACTCGAAATAGATTCGGCGATACAACCCGTACAATTCCTGATAGATCTGGCGAGTGTCGGGTTGTGGTTCGTACACCGTGTGCTTCGGACAAATCTTGTCTTGCGCCTCGGCGATGGACTTGAATACTCGGGCGGCCATGAAGGCGAAGATCGCTGATCCCAATCCCGTCACTTTCCCGCTCGGAACTAGCACTGGACGTCCAAGAACATTTGCGTAGACCTGATTCAGCGGGGGATTACTTTGCGGGATGCCTCCGCCATTGATCACGCGCTGCGTAGGCGCGCCGTACTCACTCATGCGGTCGAGGATCACGCGGGTATGAAACGCAGTCCCCTCAATCGCGGCGAACAGCTCGTCCTGGGCGGTGTGAACGAGATTCCATCCGATCGTCATGCCGCCGAGATTCGGATTCACCAGCACGGTGCGATCGCCATTGTCCCACGTCATGCGCAGCAATCCTGTCTGGCCTGCTCGATATTTATCCAGTCCTTTGCTGAGTTCTTCGACGGTAGTGTCCGCACGCCGCGCGATCGCGGCGAAGATGTCACCCGTTGCGGAAAGTCCCGCTTCAATTCCAGTGAATTGGGGATGCACGCTGCCTGGCACGACTCCGCAAACTCCGGGGATCAGCTGCGCCTTTGGCGCGTAGGCGATGATGCACGTCGAGGTGCCGACGACGTTCACTACGTCACCTTCTTTCGCCCCGGCGCCGATCGCGTCCCAGTGCGCGTCGAAGGCGCCAACGGGAATGGGGATTCCGGCGCGCAGCCCGAGTTTCCCCGCCCACTCAGAGGACAGATGTCCCGCGAGTTGATCGGAAGTCGCGTACTCACCCTCGAGTTTTTCTCGCGCTCCTGCTAACAGTGGATCGACCTTCGCCAGAAAACTTTCGGGGGGGAGGCCGCCGAGGGAGGCGTTCCACATCCACTTGTGTCCCATGGCGCAGACGCTGCGCTTGACGCGGCGCGCGTCGGTGATGCCACAGAGCGTAGCAGCGACCATATCGCAGTGCTCGAACGCGCTAACGAATCTCTGCCGTTTCTCGGGATTGTGCCGCAACCAGTGCAGGAGCTTGGAAAATCCCCACTCGGAGGAATACACCCCGCCGCACCACTCGATGGCCTGAAGCTTCTCGAGGCGGGCGAGTTCGGTGATGAGCGCCGCTTCCTGCTTGGCGCGGTGGTCGCACCAGAGATAGTAATCGTCGAGCGGCACCATTCCCTCGCCGACTGGGATGATGCTTGATCCGGTTGTGTCGAGCGCGATGGAGTCGACCCTGTCGCCGGAGATGCCCGCCGCCTTCACCGCCTGTCGCGTGGCTTCGGCGAGAGCCCCCATGTGATCGTCATGGGATTGCGTCGCGAAGTCGGGGTCCTCGCGTTTGCGATGAAGGGGATATTCGGAGACAGCGGAGGCCAGCAGTCCTCGCTCGCTGCCGACGATTGAGACGCGAACGCTCAGGGTGCCGAAATCTACGCCTGCGACGATGGACATTCGTGGCACAGGGGCTAAAGCCCCTTATCCTTATTGCGGTGACGCGGCCCTGAAGGGCCGCTCTTCCACGGTGCACGCTAGCTGCTCTTTCAGTACGGAAACCCACGTAGCGAATGCTGTTTTTAGCACGCCTGGTGTCCGTGCCAGTACATTTGCCATCCCAGGTAGCGGACGGCGGCTTCGTGAACCGCGGCCGCAGTGTTCGAGAAGTTCGCGGCAACGTGGTGCTCGAAACCGTTCTCGCAAATGTAGTGCAAGAGCTTCTGCAACTCGGCAATCTGCACCACACCAACGCCGCCGAAGGTATTCAGCGAATCACTAGTGAAGTTTCCTTCGCCGACGTAGCCGCGCATCACGCCTGCCGTGTCATCGGTCGAGAAGCGCGCAAAGCTCATGGCCCCCGGTTTCACGCGGCCTACGACTGTGCCGAAGGTGTTCTCTTTGCCCACAGTTCCGGCAATAATCTCCTGGAAGTCCATGCGGATATCCTGGAAGAAATGCTTCGGCAGATTGCTGCAATGGAAGCAGACGGCCTTGTTTGGATCTTCGCCGTAATTGTTATTCCAGTCGAGCAACGCGCTCGGCGTTTCGGAAGCGAGCGCCAGTGCGTGCATGCTGAGCGTACCGCAAACGTCGACTTCGCAGGCCGCCGGTAACAGCTTGTTGCTCATCATGCTCATGATGGTGCAGGGAACCACGCCGAAATATTCTTCCATCGAGGTCCAGCACTGCACGGCGCTGATTTGCACGTCGGTCTGCTTCATCCATTCATCGACCACGTAGCCGAGCTTCGCCATCTTCATTAATGCGGAGTCGGGGACATTCTGAGTGCTGGCGTACTTCTTGATCTCGGTGAGCTTGCCTTGCACACCTGAATTGTCGTCTTTCAACTTGCCAATTCGCCCGAACACTTCCGAGAGATCGAGGGTCTCGACCGAGATGCCATTATTCTCGAGAAGTTTCTCGCTGTAACGAACCGTGTTAAACGCCGTCGGACGCGCGCCGATGCTGCCGATGCGCAAGTTGCGGAATCCGTTCACAACGCGGCAGATCGCCCCGAACCAGGCAAGATCGTTCTGGAAGTCGGCGGAGTCGGGAGCCTCGGTATGAAGGCGCGTGAGCGAGTACGGAATGCCGTACTGCCGCAGGTTGTTGCAGGCCGACATCTTTCCGCAAAAACTGTCGCGGCGATGCAGGATGGTCATCCTCGACGCGTCGTCAGGCGTCGCCTGCACGAGAACGGGAACACCAAGCCGCGCCAGCCGCAACGTGTCTGCGATCGCGCGCTCATCACCGAAATTCGGTAGCGTGACGACCACGCCATCGATCTTGTCAGCATTCTTCTTGAACAATGCGGCGCAGCGCTTGGCCTCTTCGTGGGTTTCAACGGCTCCGTGCTTGCTGTCCTCAGGACCGAGAACTATCGAATCCATGCCGGCCTTCGCCAGCGCCTGGATGATCTCTTCGCGTCCTGACTTCGCCAGTTGATCGGGAAAGAAGCCGCGGTTGCCGACGATGACGCCCATCGTCATTTTCTTTTTCTCAGACATATGAATCCTCTTTAGCTATGAAGTGTGCAATCAAGCTTTTCCGGCCATGCGGGCGCGCTCGCGGGCCGGTGAGAAACGTAAACTGAAAAATGCTCCCAGGACCAGCAGCACTGCACCCCACCAGATATTCGCGCGCAAATCGTAAAGCACGACGCGGTTCGTCGGGGGATTTGCTACTTCATAGATCCCGGTCGCAAAAATCAGGGCTCCATAAACCAGCAACAGAATTCCAACGAAGAACCAAACAGGAATAATGTGATGTTTCTCGCTCATGTCATCTCACCAGAAGATAATTTGTAGAATCACAAAAAGGACCAGCGCCACTGCTCCCCAAAACCACGGTGTGTGAAAGATGGTCGCGTGCTCTTCATGCGGGACTTCAGTCAAGCTGTAGACGAGGCCCACTAATTCCTCATCGGGGCGGGGCTTGGTCACCATGGTTACTAAGACTGTAACCACCACGCACATCAGGCATGCCCATAACGCCTGCCACATCGCTTGCGCCAGTGGCTGGGCGAGTGGAGACAGACAAAACACTCCGATCCATCGCGCATCGAGTTTCATCATCGTGAAAGTCGTGACGGAGGTGAGCACGCCCGCCAGCAGGCCCCAAAATCCGGCCATCCGGGTGACACGTTTCCAGAGCATGCCCAGCAATACCGTACCGAACAAGGGGGCAATGAAAAAGCTGAACAGCGCCTGCACGTAGTCCATCATGCTCTTGCTCCTGGTGACTAGGTAGGCGGTTCCGATGCTGACCAATAGGCCGATGATGGTGCACCAACGGCCCATGGAAACATAATGCTGATCGGAAGCGTCTTTACGCAGATAGGGACGGTAGATGTCATAGGTCCACACGGTCGCGAACGCGCTGACATTTCCGGCCATACCGGCCATGAACCCCGCGATCAGAGCTGTAATGCCTAATCCCAACAAGCCAGGCCCGCAATAACGGGCCAGCATTAGAGGCAGAACATCGTCGTACTTGAATTGCCCAGGCTGGGCATGGTTGGCCGGCACCAGATGAAAGGGGAGGACCGCCCGCCCCAGCAATCCAGGAAGAATGACGATCAGCGGAACGGCCATCTTGAAGAACGAGCCGATGATGGGAGCGAGTTTGGCCGCGCGCAGGTTGTGCGCGGAAAGCACGCGCTGTACCACCAGGAAATCAGTCGTCCAGTAGCCCATGGAAATGACTGAACCCAATCCAAAGACAATGGCGACCCACTGTACGCCCATAGGATTGTTCGCGGCCGATCCCATTGGTCCCCACAAGTGGGTGAAGTCCTGGCCGGGAAAGTTCTGGTGGATGCGAGCCACCATGCCGTTCCACCCACCGGCTTCGATTAACCCAATAATGGGGATCAAGAGCGCGCCGAACCAGATCAGGAAGAACTGCAGAACTTCGTTAAAGATCGCTGAGAACAATCCTCCCGCAGCAACATACACGCCCACGGTCAAGGAAGAAACGATGATGCTGAAATGAAGGTTCCAGCCCAAAACCACTTCCATCACGACAGCCATCGCATACATGTTGACGCCGGACATCAAGATCGTCATGAACGCGAAGGTGATTGCACTCAAGGCGCTGGCCTCGCTCCCGTATCGCAACTTCAGATATCCGGGAACCGAGTGGGTCTTGGAAATGTAGTAAAAGGGCATCATCACGAGGCCGAGGAAAACCATGGCCGGAATCGCTCCCACCCAGTACCAGTGTGCCGCCAAGATGCCGTATTGATAGGCATTTCCGGCCCAGCCCAACAGTTCCAGCGAGCCGAGGTTCGCCGAGACAAATGCCAGCCCCGCGACCCAGGCCGTCATTTCGCGGCCCGCTAGAAAGAAATCTTCACCCGTTTTGGCGAATCGCTTCAGATAGAAGCCGATGCCCAGCACCAGAGCAAAGTAGAAAACGATGATGACCAGATCAACTGCCGAAAGATGGACCAGCGTATTGGAACTGGCGAACAGCAGAGCAAGATTCATTGTGTCTTGACCTGTCCGTAATAGGCGTTGCGACCGTGTTTCCGCAGAAAATGTTTGTCGTGCAGCTCGCGGGCGAGCGGCCGGGATTCAGCGTTGATCATAAGGGTGTGGTACGCCATCTTGGCGACATATTCCACGATGACGGCATTATGCGCGGCGGCCGCTGCGGTCGAACCCCAACAAAATGGAGCATGCCCGGCCACGAGCACAGCAGGAACAGCTTCCGGATCGAGCTTCGAAAAAGTGCGGCAAATCGCTTTCCCGGTCTCGAGCTCGTAATCACTTTCGATTTCGCTTGGTTTGAGCCGATCTGTGACCGGAATCGGGCCGTGAAAGTAATCGGCATGAGTTGTACCGAAACATGGGATGGGCTTCTCGGCCTGCGCCCACGCCGTCGCGAACTCCGAGTGAGTGTGAGCGACCCCGCCAATAGATGGGAAGTTCTTGTAGAGTTCCAGATGAGTTGCGAGATCAGAAGAAGGACGAAGCTGGCTTTCAATCACCGATCCTTCCAGATCCGTTACCACAATTTGTGCCGGAGTTAATGTGTCGTACGAAACACCGCTGGGCTTGATGGCTACGAGGCCTTCGTCGCGATCGATGCCGCTGACGTTGCCGAACGTGTAAAGCACGAGGCCGCGACGAACCAGCTCAAGATTCGCCTCCAGCACCTCTTCGCGGAGCGTTTTCAGCAGCATGGGGAAAATGACTTGGGGCTCAACGCGGCCCCATTGAGCTGGTTGCGTAAACGTTTACGCAAACGAGAACATTAAACGCAGTTGGAGTGAATTGTCAAAGGATTCGGTGCTGGGACTTCCACCCCTCGGACTTCGGACCTCAGGCGGCCACGAAAATGACGTCACGAGCAGCGTCGAAGAAAGGCCGAGCACTTGCGGAGATCTTGAAATCGGAGGTCGGATGTCCGCGGTCCAAGGTCCGCTGTCCGAGGGCCTGCAGTTCAGATCTGATAATCCAGATCTTCCATGATTCCCTGCAGCGAAGCCGCGAGCGTATCGCCTTTGTCTTCGGAGCCTTCCAGTTGCTGCACACGCTCGCGCAGTTTGCTGACCTCGTTGGCGACCGCGGCCAGTGCCTCCGAGAGCGGATCATTAATCTGTTTGGGATCGGTGATTACGACGCGCTTGCCTTCGCGAAATACGATGTGCGCCGGCACACCAACGACAGTCGAGTTGTCGGGAACATTTCGCAGCACGACGGAACCGGCGCCGATGCGGCAGTTCTTTCCGATCACGATGTTGCCGAGAATTTTCGCGCCGCCTCCAACCACGACGTTATCTTCCAACGTTGGATGACGCTTGCCGTGCTCCTTGCCGGTTCCGCCTAAGGTTACGCCCTGATACAAAGTCACGTCGTCGCCGACGATCGACGTTTCACCGATCACCACGCCCATCCCATGATCGATGAACAAACGGCGTCCGATCTTCGCGCCGGGATGAATCTCGATTCCAGTGAGCCAGCGCGCAACCTGCGAAAGCCAGCGCGCCGCGAGAAACAGACCGTGGTTCCAGAGCCAGTGATTCATGCGATAGAACCATACCGCGTGCAGTCCCGAGTAGCAGAGGAAAACTTCCAGGCGGGATTTGGCCGCTGGATCATGCTCCATCACGTTGGAGATATCTTCGCGAATTAGCGAAAGCATGTGCGGCATGAACTTGGATCAGGCGGGGAGCGCTGCCGTCGGAATCTGCAGCGCCTTTTCTCGCAGCTCCTGAAACAGAATACTGCTCAGGTAGCGCTCGCCAAAAGACGGCAGAATTACGATAATGAGTTTGCCCGCATTCTCGGCGCGTTTGGCTACTCTGACCGCCGCAGACACTGCGGCTCCCGAGGAGATACCGACAAACAATCCTTCTTCATGGGGAAGTCGGCGCGCCATGGCGATCGATTCTTCATTGGTCACGGTGATGACTTCATCGATGTAGTCGCGGCGCAGAATGCTGGGAATGAATCCCGCGCCGATGCCTTGAATCTTGTGGGGCGAAGGCTTGCCGCCCGAGAGCACCGCGCTGTCCGTCGGCTCTACGGCAATCGCTTTGAACGACGCCTTCTTCGGCTTGATGTATTCGCAAACTCCGGTGATTGTTCCACCGGTGCCGACGCCGGAGATCAGAATGTCAGCGCGGCCATCGGTGTCATTCCAGATTTCCGGCCCAGTTGTTTCGAAATGAATTTTCGGATTGGCTGCGTTATCGAATTGCTGCAGCATGTAGCTGTCCGGAGTATTGGCGAGAATCTCTTTCGCCTTGAGAATGGCGCCGGTCATGCCGCGCGGGCCGGGAGTCAGAACAATCTCCGCGCCGAAAGCGAGAAGCAGCACGCGCCGCTCCAGGCTCATGGTATCCGGCATGATCAAAATCAGTTTGTAGCCGCGCACCGCGGCAACGAACGCGAGGCCAATGCCGGTGTTGCCGCTTGTCGGCTCGACGAGCACAGTTTTTCCCGGATGAATTTTTCCTGCGCGTTCCGCATCCAGAATCATGCTGACGCCGATCCGATCTTTCACGCTGCCCAATGGATTCTGGCTCTCCAACTTTGCCACTACTTCGGCGACGCAACCTTCGGTGACTTTGTTCAGGCGCACCAGCGGAGTGTGCCCGATGAGTTCCGTTACGTCTTTCGCGATCCTCATAAGTGTCCAACCTTTTTGACTGCGAAATGGGAAGCTCGCTTCGACCTGAAAAAGCAAAGGGACGCTTACAAACTAGACGAGTGCGCGACAGGATACAAGCGTCGGCCCCAAATGGGAGACTTCAGCATTCCAAGCAAAACAACCGCAACGCTGATGTTGGGAACGACAGCATCGGATGTGTGGGCATTTACTATATCTCTTGTTTTATCAATGTTTTACACGATAATTCATCAAATTTTATGATCATAACAATTTCGACTTGTTTTCCGGCAGTCTCTGGTGTTAGTGTGTGCGACCTATTAGGGGCCGTGCACATTGTCGTGACCTCTGAAGTCCCAGAATTTTCGGTATTTGCGCGCAATTGAAGTCTTCCAGGAGGCTGCTCATGCAGGTTCGTCGGCCAGTATTCTCGATTTGTGCGACGTTCGTGTTGTGTGTGTTTGTTGTGTTATGTAGTGCGCTCCCGATGTGGGGGCAGGCCACCGACACCGGAACTCTTGCCGGGACAGTGACCGATCAAACCAAGGCAGTGGTGCCTGGCGTCAAAGTCACGCTGACCGATAAGGGTACGGGGCAAACTCGAACAACCGATACCAACGACGCGGGCCGTTACGTATTCACCAACGTTCCTCCCCGCTCCTACAGTATGACTTTTACCAAGCAGGGCTTTGCGACCACGAAAGCCACGCAAGAGACAGTGAACGTCGGCCTCACCACAACGGTTGACATCGTTCTGGAAGTCGGCGGTTCCGCGGTCAACGTCGAAGTGACGGCAGCCGGAACTGAGTTGCAGACCACCGACGCGACCGTCGGACAGATCATCACGGGCGATGCCCTCGATTCTCTGCCCGGCCTCGGACGCGACGTAAGCACGTTCGTCACGCTGCAACCTGGAGTCGCTCCCGACGGCAGCGTCGCCGGCGCCAATCAGGATCAGAATTCATTCCAGCTCGATGGCGGCAACAACTCGAGCGACATGGACGGTACTCAAAATACTTACACGGCCAGCTTCGCCAGCGATCCGACGGGCGGCCTGATTAATAATGAAGTCACGGGCACGGCTCCGGGCGGCAGCCCCGGCGGCGGGGGCCCTACGGGTGTGATGCCCACTCCCGCCGACAGTATTGAAGAATTCCGCGTCGGCACCAACAACCAAACCGCCGACTTCAACAGTTCGGCGGGCGCCCAGGTTCGACTGGTCACCAAGCACGGGACGAATCAATTTCACGGCACGTTGTATGAGTATTACCTCGACAATAATTGGGCAGCGAACACGTTCGATAACAACTTCTCCGGAACGCCACGGCCGAGCTATCACTACAACCGTTTTGGCTTTTCTCTCGGCGGGCCGATTACTTCGAAGAATTTTCTCGGGGGCAAGACGTTCTTCTTCGGCAACTATGAAGGATTCCGCTGGCCCAATCAGGCTACGACAACCCGCGCCACACCATCCGCGGATATGCGTTTGGGGCTTGTAACTTGCATCAATAAGGATCCAACGACCAATTCACCCTCCTGCCCCGCCGCCGGTCTGACCTATAACCTGAATCCTGTCCAGGTCACTTCGACCAATGGGACTGTGTACGGCCCGAATGCCAACTGCACCCCGGCAAATGGCTTCCCCAGCGGCGTGTGCGATCCACAGGCTCTGGGAATCAGCCAGACGATGCAGGCGCTATGGCAGTTCATGCCAGCCACGACTGCCGGGTCATCATGCCTTGGTCTGAGCCGCTGCGATGGCGTGAACGTGCAGGCGTTCCGCGCGAACTATCCGATTCTCTGGAAGGATAACTTCGCGGTGGTTCGCCTGGACCATGATTTCGGGCAAAAGTGGCACTTCTATACCACGTACCGCTACTACCACCAGCAGCGTGCCACTGCCAATCAGATCGACATCGGCGGCTTCATATCCGGCGACAAGTTGGGTGTGCCCGCGTCTCTTGCGGCCCGCCCGTCGGATCCCTGGTACTTAACGGCCAGCATGACGACGAACATCAGCCCAACGCTCACGAACGACTTCCACTACAGCTTCCTACGGAATTACTGGGCGCGTTCCTCGGCTGCTGACCCGCCGCAAGTAACAGGTTTGGGCGGAGCTCTGGAACCAGAAGGCGAGAGCGCCACCAACGTCCTTTCCCCGATCAACCTGGATACCCAGGATGTCCGCACCCGTTTCTGGGATGGCCTCGATCACATGATTCGTGACGATGTTTCCTGGTTGAAGGGCAAACACTTCGTGACATTTGGCGGTTCCTACCAGCACAACTACAACTACCACCAGCGCACCGACAACGGCGGCGGCATCAACTATCAAACTGTTTACCGGCTGGGGGATGGTCTCGGAACCACGAATGGTATGGACATGACCGGCTTCACCCCGACTGGCGCCACCTCGCTGTGGGCTCGCAATTACGGCATCGTCCTGGGTGCTCCTGGCATCACGCAGATCGCCTACACTCGCACCGGCGCTCAGCTGACGCTGAATCCGCCGAACACTCCGGCTTTCGACCAGAGCACCATCCCGTTCTACAACCTGTACGCCAGTGACTCGTGGAAGATGACTCCGAGTTTTACCTTGACGTACGGATTGGGCTGGACTCTGGAGATGCCTCCCAAGGAGGCGCAAGGCAAACAGATCGCCTTCGTGGACGCAAATGGCAGCATCATCGACACCCAGAAGTACCTCAACACACGGGCCAGCGATGCGCTGGCAGGGCAGGTCTATAACCCGGAAGTTGGTTTCTCGCTGATCGGAAATGTGGCTGGCCATCCCAGCAACATGTACAACCCGTATTACAAGTCGTTCAGCCCGCGCCTGGCGGCCGCCTGGAACCCGAAATTCGACAGCGGCCCGATGGCAGCGTTGTTCGGGCGAAACTCGACCGTCATCCGCGGTGGCTACAGCATCCTCTATGGCCGTCTGAACGGCGTCGATCTGGTTCTGGTGCCTCTGCTCGGTACCGGCCTGATCCAGGCGGTGCAGTGCATCAGCCCGGCGACCGACGGCAGTTGCGCCGGAGCGGGCGGCACTACTCCAGCCAACTCCTTCCGTATATGTCCAACCACCCAGAATGCGCTCTGTGGCGGGTTGGTGGCACCTCTTCCAGCAGCCAGCCAAACACTGCCTCAACCGTTCTACCCGGGTGTTAATGGAATCGCTGCCGGCGCCGGCGAAGGAATCGATCCCAACTTCCGGCCCAGCATGAACCAGCAATATGACCTGACGATTCAACGTCAGCTCAACGCTCGGAACTCAATCGAGGTTGGCTATATCGGGCGGCACATGACGCACGAGTTCCAACCCATCAATGTCAACGCCGTACCGTACATGATGACGATGGGCGGGCAGCGCTTTGACAAAGCCTATGGCCAGATGGTGCTCCAATATTGCGGCGGTGCGGCGGGTATGGCAGGTGGAGGCTGCGCCAAGAATGCAGGCGCAGTCACGGCGCAACCATTCTTCGAGACCGCGCTGGCGGGAACCGGATACTGCACACCCGGGACTTGCACAGCGACGGTGGCCGCTAATGAGGGTGCGAACATTGCTGTCGCGAATGTTTGGAGCTTGTGGAGCGATCTGGACAATGGCGCCTTCAATTTCCCGCGCTCGATGATGAATACTCCGCTTCCGGGTGCTTTCGGCGCGAACGGCCAGATGACTTCGGGCGTCGGCCTGAACACCAGCTTCGGCTACGGCAACTACAATGCATTGTTCGCGTCCTACAAGATGTCGTCCTGGCACGGACTCTCACTGCAGTCCAACTTCACATGGGGCAAGGCACTGGGGACAGTCTCCCAAGTCCAGGCTACCAGTGAATACTCACTCTCTGATCCCTTCAACTATGCGAGAAGCTACGGTTACCAGCCGTGGGATCGTAAGTTAATGTTCAACGTGTGGTTCACTTACAGCCCAGAGGCTTTCAAAGGACAGCACGGCGCACTGGGCCGGGTGCTCGGCGGCTGGACGTTTGCTCCTATCCTCGATATGGGCAGCGGGCTCCCGTTGGGAGTCTATGCTGGCAACGCGTATGCCGATGGATCACCCTATGACGGCGGACAGACGTTCGGCGGAATGGATGCCTCCAACTTCGGCTCGTACGACAACGCCATCAGCATGTGCGGCAATAGCTTCAGCAACAAGCGCCACAACAACGATATAAACTCGCTGAATTTCGGAAGCAACGGCTATGGCCCGACCCTGTTTGGCACCGATGCACAGGAGGGCACGGTCTACAACTGCTTCCGCAATCCCATCCTCGGCGTGGATAATGGCCACAACGGTGGAGTGGGTAATCTGCGCGGCCAGGCCTTCTGGAACGTGGATTTCAGCGTGAAGAAGAACCTGATGATCACCGAACGGTTCAGCGCAGAGTTCGGCGCGGTGTTCACCAACATCTTCAACCACAACCAGCTGTTCGATCCGTTCAACGCCCTCGGCGATCCCGGAGACTTTGGCGCCCTGGAAGGCGAGGTCAACAATCCAAGAAAGATAGAGGTCGACCTGCGCGTGCGTTTCTAACGCGGGTTATTCCGGCGCAGCTTGTAAGAACCGCGCTGGGCAGTTTTAAGGGGAGAGCTGAAAGGCTCTCCCCTTTTTTCTTTGGTTCTGAGGCACGACTCGGTGGTCAGTTTCGATGGGGTCATCCTGAGCGCAGCCGTTCTTTCAGGTGGAGCGAAGGATCTCCCTTGCAGTCGCACTTTGGGAGATCCCTCGCCCCGCTGGTGAATGCGCGGGGCTTCGGGATGACGCCATAACCCCATAAAAAGATAACGAGGATTGTCCAGAACTATCGATGCGCGAGGCCGTAGCTGACGGCGCCGAGCGATCCGCCAATATTCACGTAAGAAACGGCGCGCTCCAACTTGTGGTGGCCGGTCTTGTGGAAGAAGTAGCTGAGGCCCATCGATCCGGCTGCCTCGCCGGCAAAATTCATCGCGAGCCCGGCCGTGGAACGTCCGAAGATGCGCACGAACGGATTCAATTCCTGTCCGCCGGCCTGCAGATTCGAGCGGGTAACGGCGAAATCGGCGGCGCTGGTGGCCGCAACCCCTGTAAACAGCGCCACATTCTCCTTGTCCCAGAAGCGGTGAGGCGCTTCGAATTTCGGAGTATTCGTCACCACCGTGGGCGAGGAGACGGGCTCAATCGAGGGCGTGGGCGCTTCAGGGATAGGCCCTTGGGCGAACAGGACGCATGGGATACCCAAGATCAGTGCGGCAACAAGGCTCGTACGCAACAAACCAGGGCGGATAGACATAGGTTGTTAGGAGCTCACTGCGGGAGGGGCTACCGGGGATTCCGCAATCGAGGGGCCAGGGGAGCAGCTGTGGATTAATTGCAAATTATTGATAATTAGGGAGTTGAGATCATGGCAACATTAGAGAGGCAACGTGTGTGCATTCTTTTTCACATCTGCATCCGCAATCGGTATCTGGGAGACCGGGGGGCAGCCACAGCTCATTTCTGGTACACCACGCCGCCCTTCATCACAAAGCCAACGTTCTGAAGGACAGAAATATCCTTCAGCGGATCGCCCGGAACGGCGATGATGTCCGCGAAGTAACCCGGCTCGAGCGCCCCGATCTGCCCGTCCCAGCCGAGTAGTCGGGCGCCATGGAGCAAGTCCGCCTGCAGCACGGCCAATGGCGACATGCCATATTGCACCATCAGCACGAACTCGCGCGCCTGCGTGCCGTGAGGGAACGGGCCCACGTCGGAGCCAACCGCCATCGGGACTCCGGCGGCGATCTGTTTCCTGAATTCCTGAATCTTGAGATCGAGGATCTGATGCTCGTGTGCACTTTGCCGCGGCGTAGCCGCATGCTCCGCAAAATACTCGAAGATGGTGAAGGTGGGGACGGCAAAAATCTGCTTTTCCTTCATTAGCCGCATGGTTTCATCGCTGAGCTGGTCGCCATGATCGATCGAGGCCACGCCCGCCTGCGCCGCGTAGAGAGTTCCTGGCTCTCCGGTAGCATGAACTGCGACATGCCGGCCAAGCCGCGCCGCTTCTTTCACTGCGGCTTCGAGTTGGGGCTCGGTGTATTGATACGGTGTAGAAAGCTTGCCGTCTTTGATGGAGTCGTGGCCGGTCTCGTAAATCTTGATGAAGTCTGCACCTTCTTTGAACTGCTGGCGCATGACCGTAATCAGTTCGTCGGCATCGTTGGCGTAATCGGCGTTCGGCAACACGTGCTGCGCCGGGTTGTAGCCGATCGCGTCCTCGTGTCCGCCGAGAATATTGATGGCATTTCCGCTGATGCGCAGACGCGGTCCGGGAATGCGGCCTTCGTTGATCGCGTTGCGGACGGCGGTGTCGGCTGAACCCGCACCTTCGGTGCCCATATCGCGCTCGGCGGTGAAGCCGGCCATGAGATCGTCGCGAGCCGCGAGCGTGGCCGTGATCGTGCGCTGCGCAACGGACTCCTGCACGGTCTGCAGGTCTTCAGCTCCGGGATGCAGAAAAAGATGGATGTGGGCGTCGATCAGGCCGGGTAGCAAGGTGCGATCTCCGAGATCGACCACTTCCGCTCCAGCCGGATGCTTGACCGAAGTTCCAACTTCGGTGATGCGCTCGCCTTCGACCAGAATCTCGCCGGGCTTGATGATCTCTCCGGTTTTCACATTCAGCAGGCGCGCCGCATGAAGGACGAGGGGACGGGGCTGAGTCGCGGGCGTCTGCGCCGAAAGCGGTAAGGCACAGAAGAGCAGAAGAGTGCAAGGCGCAAGCGGTTTCGCCATAACGCCCGCGATGGTATCACCGCCAATTCGCGGACGCCAGAGTAGCCGATCGTGCCGCTACTCAGAATTCATTCCCACCTACGAAGACCGGGTAAGGTGGGGCAACCGCCTTGTGATCGCGATCACAGGAGATGGTTAGGCAGGTCACGCCGGTTTTGACGCCCATCGGCGACACTGAATTCACAGGTATGAACGAATTTGGGGTCCTCACCAATCGAAAACGGGCATTGATCGCGCTGATCCACTCGGTGGTTTTCCTGGGAGTGGCCCTGCATGGATTTTTGTCGGCAAAACTGGGAATCGTGCGACGTCCTGCAATCGGTGACTTTGTTCTGATTGGAATCTATTTGATCGTCGCTTCGATCCTGGCGTGGCTCGTAAGCGTCTCCCGTTGCGCGAAGGAACGGATCTACTTCGCGCTCTGCACCACCAGCGCAACGTTCGGTTTGCTGCGCACAATTTTCGGAGACCCGACAATCCCGATCGCGCAATATATGCGTGTGATCATGCTGGGTTCGGCTGTCGCTGTCGGCATTCTGATCGCGCGCTCATTCTCGCCCATTCTTCCCAAACAAGCACTTTCCGAGTAAAGGCTTCAAAATAGAAGCCGCCCGGGCTGGATTCCCGGGCGGCGTCCTCAGGAGGTCGGGCGAGGCCTCGACCCTTTATGACAGGAAGAATTCTTTGGTCAGCGTGGCCCAGTCTTCCTCGGGCAGATGCGCGGTGATGTCGTCCACTGCAACACCGCCATCCTGCGCCAGAGCGGACGCCATGGCGACTGGCATTCTCTTGCGCAGACGCAGCGCTGAATCGTCCATCCACATCCGGGCCAGCGTGCCGCCGAGCAGGTTGCGGAAGTTGATCTTCGAGTCGGGAGCTTGAACTGTGACGAGCCAGCCTTCACCGAACGGATCTTTCCGCGCGAGTTCGGGATCCTTCGCCACGGCGTCGTTGACATCCGTGACTGTTCCCTCGATCGGCGAAACCATGTCGACCGACTTGCCGTCGCGGAAGATCGTCCAAATCTTCTGGCCCTGACGGACCCAGCGTCCGCGCTGCGGCAGCGTGATGCTTTCGATTTTGCCGATGAGCTTCGAGGCAAAGTCATCCATGCCGACGCGAACCTTGTCGGGACTCTCGCTCAGCGCCCAGGTGTGCCCGGCGTGATAACGAAGATTCTCGGGAACCTGGAACCCAGCGACCATGGCAGGAACCGGCCGCGGAGCCACTTCACGAAGGGCCTGCATTCTTACAGGTTGCTTCACGAGCTGTTTCTGACCGCGTACGTAATCAATTGCCAGGAAGATTGCGAATGTAAGCAGAACCAATAGGACTGTCATAAATCACCTCGCCCGAATGATTTGATGAATCTCGCTTTTCTTAAAGGCAATCGTGAAGCCAAAGCCGAATTTTGCCGCCGTAGTCAGTTGCCGAGCATGGTGAACTCTCGAAAACAGAGCAACATAGAGACGATGTTGCGGAGCGTTCGATCGCGGATGCAGAAAAACGCAGCAGCAATCGTTGCTGAACTCCACAACATGAGATCTTGTCGGCGAGTGTGCAAGTGATCGAAGCAACTGCAGTAAAGGCCCGGTTCTCAAGCACTTCGCAATGGCGAAACCAGGCTGATGCAATCCACATCAGGTGCTGCTGAAAACAACATCAGCGGTCCTGAGACGACCTGGAAAGACCTGTTGACCACGGTCACGCTGACAGGTGACACGCGTCACGGATGAAAAATCCTTCAATATGGAGAATGTAGGCGTCTGAAGCTGCTGAATTTCGCGACAGCCTCTGCTCTGATGAGGTAAGCAGCTTGTGCGTCGATTCCGTCTGCGGTTACGTCGGTAATCGCTCCCACCTTCCTCGTCCAGCTCAGGCGTCGGTCGAAAGGATTTCCGGACGGTTGTGAACCCGCACAACCGCATCCGGAAGAAATCATTCATGAGTAAAGCACTCTTATATGACTCAACCATGTGCATCGGCTGCAAGCAGTGCGAGCAGGCATGCGCCACGCAAAACAATCTTTCCTACGATGACACGATCGCAGGAGAGGAGTACCAGTCCGCTCACAAGCTCACTTGCATTCTGACGAGAGGCGACAAGTTCATGCGCCGGCTGTGCATGAATTGCCAAGATCCCACCTGCGCTTCGGTTTGTCCGGTTGGAGCTCTGAAGAAAACCGCGTTGGGACCGGTCACCTACGATCCCTCGAAGTGCATGGGCTGCCGCTACTGCATGGTGGCGTGCCCGTTCAGCGTGCCGAAATATGAGTGGGGCAAGTTGTTCCCCAAAGTGCAGAAATGCGTGATGTGTCCGGATCGCGTGGTGCAAGGCAAGCAGACAGCGTGTGCGGAGATCTGTCCTACGGGCGCGACGAAATTTGGCGAGAGAGAAGCACTGATCGCAGAAGCGCAGCAGCGCATTCGCGAGAACCCAGGGAAATACGTCGACCACGTCTATGGTCTCGAGGAAGTCGGCGGGACCTCGGTGCTGCTGCTCTCAGCCGTTCCGTTCGAAACGTTCGGGTATCGCACCGATGTCTCGAAAGATCCGCTGCCCATGCTCACTTACCGGGTTCTGTCGCACATTCCTGATTTCGTTCCGCTGGGCGGAATGGTGTTGGGCGGCGTGTGGTGGATCACGCACCGCCGCGAAGAAGTCGCGCTGGCCGAAGGTCGACCGGCTGAAAAGAAAAATGGAGGAGAGCAATAATGGCCCGCACAACTTCGTTCCGGCTCACATTCTGGAAATTGGTCTTGCTCTTTCTACTGGCCGCAGGCCTGTACGCCACAGTGATTCGGTTTACCCAAGGCCTGGGCGCCTCCACAAATCTGAGCGATCGCTTTCCCTGGGGCATCTGGATCAGCTTCGACGTGCTGTGCGGGGTGATGCTCGCCGCGGGCGGCTTCACGCTTACCGCGGCGGTTCACATTCTCAACATCAAGCGCCTGCACTCGATCATCCGGCCGACGATCCTGACGGCATTCCTTGGATACATCCTGGTTTGCGCCGCGCTGATGTACGACCTGGGCAGGCCCTACAACATCTGGCATCCGCTGATTATGCGCAATCCGCACTCTGTCATGTTCGAGGTGGCGTACTGCGTGATGCTCTACACCACCGTTCTGGCGCTGGAGTTTTCCCCCATCGTGCTCGAGCGCTTTAATCTGCAGAAGCCGCTCAAAGTTGTTCGGGCGATTCTGATTCCGTTGGTGATCTGCGGAGTAATTCTCTCGACGCTGCATCAGTCTTCCCTCGGCACGCTCTACCTGATCGTGCCGGAGAAGCTGCATCCGTTCTGGTATAGCCCGCTGCTGCCGGCGTTCTTTTTTATATCGGCAATCGCGGTGGGACTGGCAATGACGATCTTCGAATCGTCGCTGAGCTCCAAACATTTCGGCCTGCAGCTGGAACTGCCCGTGTTGCAGGAACTCGGCCGTGTGCTGATCGTCGTGCTCGGAGTCTATGCCATCCTGCGCTTCGAAGATCTGGCCAACCGGGGCGTGCTCAAACTGACATTTCGTCCGGGGTACGAGACCTATCTTTTCTGGCTTGAGATTCTACTGGGGATTGTTCTTCCTCTCGCATTGCTGCTGCAAAAACGCGTGCGCACCAGCGCCAATGGCCTGTATCTCGCGGCCGTGTCGACTGTTCTCGGCTTCATCACCAACCGGATGAACGTCAGCATCACGGGATTTGAGGGATCGACCGGAGTCCGCTACTTCCCCAAATGGACGGAACTGGCAGTCACAGGAATGATTATCGCGATCGGCTTCGCGGCTTTTGCGTTGGCGGTGAAATATCTGCCGATCTTCCCGAAAGAGGCGTTGGGCACAGAGCCGGTCGCACAAGCGGAGGCCGCCGGGGTGGGCAACGAGGCGGTGCTCATTCATGCCGGAGATTGAAAGATCTCGAGTTCATGGGCTGTTTTCGAACCAGACGCTCAGCGTAAAGCTGAACATCCTTCTGCTGGGCGCCATGGTGGCGATCTTCGCGCTGCTCGGCTATTTGAATGTTCAGCTGCACCGCCAGCATCTTGAGCAGAACACGCTGGCAGCCGCGGAGCGAATTAGCGATGTGATCAAGCACGGCACCACGGACTACATGCTGCGCAACGATCGCGAAGGTCTTTATCGCTCGATTCAAACCATGGCCGCGGAGCCCGGGATTGAGAAGATCCGCATCTTCGATCAGGAAGGCAGGATTACCTATACCACCAACGCAGCCGAACAGAATCACATCGTCGATAAGACGGGCGAAGCGTGTTATGGCTGTCACGCGCAGTCGCAGCCTCTGGCGCGGCTGAATCGTCCCGATCGATTCCGAATCTACCGCAACGCCGCCGGCACTCGCGTCCTCGGCATCATCACTCCCATTGAGAATCGCCCGACGTGCTCGGACGCAGCCTGCCACGCGCATCCAGCGGAGCAGCAAATCCTGGGAGTGATCGACACCAATCTGTCGCTCGCCAAGGCCGACGTGCAGCTGGCCGAGAGCAGCGAACGCATGATCGCTTACACCGGTTGTGCCTTGCTGCTGATCGCCTTACTGAGCTGGTTCTCCATTTGGCAAGTAGTGGGACGCCCGGTGAAGGCGCTGCAACGAGGTACCGAACACCTGGGCAATGGCAACCTAGGCTACCAGATCGAAGTTCAATCCCAAGATGAGCTCGGCGAACTGGCGCGCTCGTTCAACGACATGAGCCGCCGGCTGGAGGCCGAACACAAGGTGAACGAATCGTGGACGCACACTCTCGAGCAGAGAGTCGAGCAGAAGACCAGCGAGTTGAAGCGCGCGCACGAACACGCGCTGCACACAGAGAAGATGGCTTCTATCGGCAAGATGGCGGCCGTGCTGGCGCATGAAATCAATAATCCACTGTCAGGAATCCTGACCTACGCCAAGCTGCTGCGCAAATGGATCGATCATGAAGACGCCGGGCAGAGCCGGAGGCAGGACATCCGCGACTCGCTCGATCTGATCGCCTCGGAAAGCAGGCGCTGCGGCGATCTCGTGAGAAACCTGCTGACTTTCTCCCGCGCTACCCCGATGAATTTGCAAGCCACGAACCTGAATCAGGTGATCGAACGGTCGCTGCGCCTGGTGCAGCATCAGCTGGATCTTGGGGGAATTCTGGTGCAGGAAAAGCTCGATCCGGCGTTGCCGACGGTGCAGTGCGATGGAGCGCAGATCGAGCAGGTTGTGCTGGCATTGATGATGAATGCCCTCGACGCCATGCCGCAGGGCGGAAATCTCTGGATCACGAGTTCGCTCGTGCCTGATACCAACCAGGTGCAAATCGTGGTGCGCGACGATGGCACCGGCATCCCGCCAGAGATTCTGCCGCGCATCTTTGAACCGTTTCTCACGACCAAAGAGACTGGGCGCGGCGTGGGCTTGGGGCTGGCCATCAGCCACAGCATTCTCGAGCGCCACAACGGAAATATCGAAGTGCAGTCGGAACCCGGCCGCGGCAGCACGTTCACGATCACCCTGCCCGGGAGCGCGGAGGAGCCCGCGATTCTGGCGGCCGAAATCACCACAGCGACACGCGGGAGGTAACAACGGTGGAGACGCAAGGCAAACTACTCATTGTTGACGACGAACTGAGCGTTCGTGATTCGCTGGGGAAATGGTTCCGCGAGGAAGGCTATGAGATCGGAACCGCCGAAAGCGCCAGCGAGGCGTTAACGCGCATGGCGGAGAACAGGTGGGACCTCGCATTATTGGACATCAAGATGCGGGGCACGGACGGCATCGAATTGCAGCGCCGCCTGCATGAGATGGATCCCGACCTCATCGTGATCATGATGACCGGCTATGCGTCAGTCGAGACGGCCGTCACGGCGCTAAAGAACGGAGCCTACGACTATGTGAGCAAGCCGCTTGATCCGGACGAAATTGCGCATCTGGTGAAGAAGGCCTTGTCGCATAAGCGCGCGGAAAAAGAGAACGTGCGGCTGCGGGAAGCCGTGGCGGAAGCGACCCGGCCGGGAGACCTCATCGGGCAGAGTCCGGCCATGCGAAGAATCTGCGAGGCCATCGAAACGGTGGGCCCTACGGATGCGAACGTCCTGATCACGGGCGAGAGCGGCACGGGAAAAGAATTAGTTGTCCGTGCGATTCACGCGGCCAGCCTGCGGCGCTTTCATCCGCTGGTGGCAATTCACTGCGGCGCGCTGACTGAGACTCTGCTCGAGAGCGAACTGTTCGGGCATGAGAAGGGCGCGTTCACCGGCGCTCAGTACCGAAAGAAAGGAAAATTCGAAATCGCCGAAGGTGGAACGGTCTTTCTGGACGAAATCGGCGACATCAGCCTGAAGACTCAGACCGATCTGCTCCGTGTGCTGCAGGAGCGGGAGATCACGCGGGTCGGTGGAAATCAGGTGATCAAGGTCGATTTCCGCTGCGTGGCCGCGACCAATAAGAGCCTCGAGGCAATGATCGAAGAGGGTACATTTCGTCCTGACCTTTATTACCGGCTGAACGTATTTCACATCGAGTTGCCGCCGCTGCGCGATCGCCGGGAAGATATTCCGCTGCTGGTCGAGCATTTCGTGCGCAAATTCGCTCTGGCGATGAACAAACAGATCACCCGCATCGCCCCGGCCGCCATGCAGCAACTGCAACAGCAGTCCTGGATGGGCAACGTCCGCGAACTGGAGAACGCCGTGGAGCGCGCGATGGTTGTGGCGCAGGAACCCGAGTTGCGCGAGCAGGATTTCATCTTCAAGCAGCAAGGTGCGCCGACGCCCGAGGGCAAGAGCCTGGATGAGATGGAGCGGGCGCACATTCTCAGGATCCTCGAGGAATGCGGCGGCAATCAGAGCCGCGCGGCCGACGTTCTCGATATCGACCGGGTTACGCTGCATCACAAGCTCAAACGATATGGATGGACGCGGGCGCCGGCCGAGACGCGGAACTGAGGCGAGGCCAGCGCCCCATGCACCTGCTTCAACTGCTTCCGGTTGGCACGGTCGATCTCTCGTTGCTCGAAGATCTGCGCGAAAATATCCCCGGTCGTCTGCATGTACGCTGCGAGATCCTCCCCACCCCGCTCGACCCGATACCTTGCTACCATCCCGAGCGGCAGCAGTTCCACTCTTCGGAACTCCTCCAGCGCATGCAGTCTCTGGTCCGCTCGCAGGATTGGCGAGTGCTGGCGATCGCCGAGGTAGACCTATATATCCCGATTCTCAAATACGTATTCGGCGAGGCCCAGTTAGGTGGCCCTTGCGCTCTGATCTCGGCGCACCGATTGCGACAGGAATTCTACGGATTGGATCGCGACGATTCGCTCTTACGGCAGCGAGTGCTGAAGTCGGCGGTCCACGAACTCGGTCACACGCTCGATCTGCACCACTGCCAGGATTATCAATGCGCCATGGCGTCCTCACATGCGGTCGAATGGATCGATCTGCGCGAGAGCACATTCTGCGAAGCCTGCCGCGCTCGGGTGGAGTCCAAAATTCCGTTTCTCGGAACGCGCTACGTTCTCGCCAGTCACAAAACGTAGCTGCCGTAGTACACTTTTCGCCATGACGACAAGACGCCTGTTCGCGCTGAACGTTGTCGGCCTGGCTTTCTTCCTCTTCTTCTTCGCGCTGAGCGCCGTCGTGCTCGCGCAAACTACTTCATCGGCACACAAGGCCGGGGTCGAACAACAACCCTTCGGCACGCGGGAAGGGAGGCCCGTGACCTTGTACAAACTGACTAATTCTCACGGCGTAGAAATCGATGCCATGAATTATGGCGGTGTCATCGTTTCAATCCGCGTTCCTGATCGTAAAGGCCAGATGGCCGACGTAGTGCTCGGCCACGAGAAACTCGAAGGCTATATTCCCAACCCGCCATATCTCGGCGCGATTGTGGGTCGCTACGCCAACCGCATTGCCAACGGAACGTTCACCCTCGATGGCAAGACTTATAACTTGCCCAAGAACGACGGTCCTAATACTTTGCATGGCGGCACCACCAGAACGTTCGACAAAGTCGTGTGGGACGCCGAGCCTCTGAAAGGCAAGACCGGAGTCGCGTTCACGTATCTGAGCAAAGATGGCGAGGAGGGCTTCCCGGGAAACTGCAAGGTGAAGGTCACGTACACTCTCACCGATGCCAACGAACTCGTCATCGACTACGAAGCGACCACCGACAAAGCTACGCCCATCAATGTGAGCCAGCACAGCTACTTCAATCTTGCGGGAGAAGGCACGGGAGACATCCTCAATCATGAAATCATGATCGACGCCGACCGGTTCACGCCGGTGGACAAGAATCTGATTCCGACGGGCGAATTGCGGCCGGTGAATGGGACGCCGTTCGATTTCCGGAAGTCGACGAAGATCGGCGCACACATCGAAGACAAGTATGAGCAACTGGAGCTCGGCCACGGCTACGACCACAACTTCGTGGTCAATCATCCCCGCGGGAATCCGAATGGCCTGGTACAGGCGGCGAAGGTTTTTGAGCCGACTACCGGACGCGTGCTGGAAGTCTTCACCACGCAACCGGGCATTCAGTTTTATACCGGCAACTTCCTCGATGGGACGGTCACGGGCAAAGAGGGCCACGTCTACAAGCGGCGCTACGGCTTCTGCCTGGAGACGCAGCATTTCCCGGATTCGCCGAACCATCCAGATTTTCCCAGCACGATCCTGAAGCCGGGAGAGACGTTCCACCAGAAAACGGTGTTCAAGTTCTCGGCAAGGTGACGCGCGAAGAACCAGTTGGGGATCAGATTAGTCCGTGCCGGTGTCGAATTAGGTATGCGTATCTCATATGCTTTGGCATTAAGCGCGCTCCTTTTGTTTCCGACTGTCCCCGCGACTGCGCAGGAAGTGTACTTTCCCAAAAATGCGCTCGGCCGCGATGTGCGAAGCGATCAACGCAAGGCGATGTGGTATTCGCATGAATTGAATGTTCTCGGCGAACCTTCATTTTTTAGACTAGCCAGCAATACGTCGTCGGAATCGTACAGGTTTTTGTGGCTCCGCACTTTTCATCCCCCAGTCGCAATACGCCTAGACTTGCAAGGGGATGGCAGCGGGATTTTGACGACGAAAACCGCAAGTGGAGAAGCCGGTTTTCCCTATACAGTCAAGGAGCTTGCACAGACTGTGTCATGTCCGATCGAGCGTGAAAGAACACAAGCATTGCTCAGGCAGATAACCGAAGCAGGGTTCTGGTCGCTTACACCAGAGACACACGATCAAACTGGGACCGACGGCGCTCAATGGATCATCGAAGGCGTGAAACAGGGCACTTATCACTTTGTTGATCGCTGGTCTCCGCGGGATGGGGTGATCCACGAATTAGGACTGATGTTCATTTTTGACTTAGCAAAGATGAAAATTCCAAAGGAGCAGGTGTACTGAGAGCTACTCTCCCTTCAACTCCTCCACCAGCGCCTTCTCGACCTTCTTCTGATGCTCTGCTGCGAGCTTCTTCCCGCCTGACGTCAGATAGAACGTGTCGATCGCCATTTGGCCCTCGGTATCGATCAGCGCGATCTCGATATTGCATTGCTGATGCGCAAAGCACGATGCCATGCGGTGCAGCAGCCGCGGACGATCCTGCGCGATGACCTGAACGATCGTCGTTGTCGCGGAGGACGAGTCATCAAACTCAATCTTCGTCTCGACCTTCACTTTCGCGATCGCCCCCTTTTCCGAGCGCTGGCGGTCGCGGAGCATTTTGTCGAGATCGGCCTCGTCCATCAGGACGCTGGCCACACCGCGCCGGAAGCGATCCCACTCGGAAAGGTTCAATTCCAGGGTACGGAAGCGGTCGGTGAAATAAAGCGTGTCAACGACAGTTCCGGCCTCGTTTGAAAATGCGTTGGCCTTGACGATGTTCATGCCCCAAGCCGCAAGAACGCCCGCCAGCTTGGCAAACAAAGATGGACGGTCTCCGGTGACCAGCGTCAGCTCGTACCAGTGCCGTCCGCGTTTCAATTCGACCTGCACCGGATCGCGGCGAAGCTCGTCGGCCATCTGCATGTGGCGCATGACTTCCTCGGCGGTGTGCACGAGGAGATAGCGCTGGGGGAATCCTTCCAGAAATTGCTTGAAATTTGCACCGGTCACGGGAGCGAGCGTCCGCAGGCGCGTGAGCTTCTCGTCATTCAGATCGGCGTGGACGCGCTGATCCGCGCTGCGGTTGAGATGATTTTCCGTGCCAATGTAGAGCTGCCAGACGTTTTCGGCCTTCCACGGCGTAAGCGCTTCAGGGTTCACTGCTTTGATGTCGGCATACGTGAGCAGGCAAAGCATCTTCAGCCGCTCGGGAGTGCCCATCTTTTCGGCGAATGCCGCTACGGTCGCAGGATCGAAAATGTCGCGGCGCAATGTGGCTGAGAGTTCCAGATGATTCGCGATCAGGAACAAAACTTCCGCGCGCTCTTTAGGATCAACATCCAGGCGATCCATGGCGCGGTTGGCGATTTCCAGGCTGGTCTCGACGTGATTATCAGTGGGCACGCCCTTACCTGTGTCGTGCAGCAGCAGCGCAAGATAAAGCAGTTCGGGATCTTCCAACTCACCCAAAAGCTCGGCGTAGCGCTTGTCCCACTCCGATTGCGACTGCTTCAGGCGATGCAAACACTCGATCGCGAGAAAAGAGTGTTCGTCTACCGTGAAACGATGATAAAAATCGCGGACCACCAGCGAGTCGATCACCTTCAATTCCGGCAGTAGAAGACCCAGCAGTCGCAGCGACTGCATCGAGCGCAACGCATCGGCGGCATGCGGCTGCAGAAGGGTTTCCTGCAGGTACAGCCACAACTCTGCGCCCCGCGGAGGAGTCGCCGCCAGCGCGGGGAGCGCCTGCTCGATGCGATATTCCGTGGTGGCGCTCAGCTTCAGCCCGTGATGCGCCATGAAATGAAAGAGCCGCAACAGGACTTCTGGATCCTGAAGGGCGGACGGCTGCTGCAGGAAGATCAAACCGTCTACAACGGAAAAATCGGGCGTCGTGAGTCGCGAGCGCCAGCTTTGCACTTGCCGATAAAGGGCCGACCAGGCTTCGGGAATCTCCTCCAGCAGTTGCGTGACTGTGCGCTGGACGGCGCGAGCGTGGCCGAAATAAATTCGCATCCAATCAGCGGCCGAAAGCTCGGCAGTATCGGCAGCGCCAATCTTGCGCGCGGCGGCTTCATCCTGAGCTTCCCAGCTGAGCGTGTTGTCATCGCGGCCGTAGCGGAAATGGAGGAAGCAGCGGGCGGACATCAGGAAATCCAGCGCGGCTTCCAGTTGTTTGCGAACCGGAGCGCGCAGCGAACTCGCGTCAGGCCAGTCATGGAGCTTGTCGATCGCGGAGATCAACGCCAGCCAGTTGGCCACATTGACGTCACGCAGGCCGCCGGGAGCCTCTTTCAGATTGGGCTCGAGATGATAGAGGGTACTGCCATTCTTCCCATGGCGTTCGCGCGTGACCTCGGCAAGCCCCTGCAGCAACGCATGCGACTCACGCATCACCAGCCTGGGGATCACCTTATCGTGCAGCTTGCGGAACAGATCACGATCGCCGGCAAGATAGCGGCAGTCCAGCAATGAGATTGTGAACTCGGTATTGTTTGGATCGTAACGGTCGCATTCCGAGAGCGTGCGCGTTGCAGGGCTCAGCTTCAGGCGTAGGTCCCACAGTTCCTGCGAAAAACGGCGTACTGGATCTTTGTACGCCTGCTCGGCGTCGCGATCGCCGAAAAGGAAAAGAATATCGACGTCGGAAAACGGGAAGAGCCAGCCCCGTCCGAAGCCGCCAGTCGCCACCAGCGTGAAGTTCGCAGGTTTCGTCTCGTCGGAAGAAACCAGATCGTGCCAGAGGCGGGAAAGAATGTCTTCCACGAGGCGGGAGCGCTGGGCCACGGCGGCGCGGCCATCGCCATTCGCGGCAAAATCGCGCTGAATGCGAGCCGACTCGTCGTTGAGTGTGCTGCGCAGTTCCCCGACCAATGAGGACGCCGCCATCTTGAAGTCATTCTCCCCGAGTGAGCAGCAGATCCGATTCAGCCCGAATGCCTGATCGACTTTCATGCCTTTCGAAAAAGGCGACGGGGAAGGCTATCTCACCAGATCTTTTTTCCCTTTGCGTCCTGATCGTGTCTCTACAGCGCTCCTTCACCGCGCTCATCGTTGCGGATGCGGATGGCTTCGTCGATGCGGGAGCGAAAAATCTTGCCATCGCCGATCTTGCCAGTCCGCGCCGCGTTCAAGATGGCCTGTTCGGCCTTCTCCACCATGGCATCGGGCAGGACCAGTTCGATCTTGGTCTTCGGGATCAAATCCACGCTGTATTCGCGTCCCCGATAGACCTCGGTATGCCCCTTCTGCCGCCCGTGGCCTCTGACCTCGAGCACGGTCATGCCCTCGACTCCAATTTCATGCAGGGCATTTTTAACCGCATCCAGTTTTGAATTTTGAATGACCGCTTCGATCTTCGTCATGATGTTTGCAAGTCCTGTCGTGAAGTCTTGCGGCTCGCGCAACCGGCTAAACCACACCAGCCGCGATCATGCCGGCGTCTCCCAATAGTACCCCTCTTCGCCGTGTTGGGAGAGATCCAGTCCCTGCACTTCTTCCTCCTCCGATACTCGCAAGCCAATGGTCACATCGACGACTTTCAGGATGATCAGCGTACCCACAATCGCCAGCACCCAGGCGATTACGATCCCCACGACCTGATTCAGCAATTGGTGCGCGTTGCCTTCGAATAGGCCGGAGGCGAGAGTGTTTCCTTGCGCGTCCTTGAAGATTGGGTTTACCGCGCTCACGGCGAAAACGCCCGTCAGGAGTGCTCCCAGCGTTCCGCCTGCGCCATGCACGCCGAAGGCGTCGAGCGAATCGTCGTAGCCGAATTTGGCTTTGACCTTGGCGACCATCCAATAGCAGAAGACGCCAGCAATCAGGCCGATGATCAAAGCCGGCATTGGCTTGACGAATCCCGCAGCCGGAGTGATGGCAACCAGCCCGGCAACCGCTCCGGAAATTCCGCCGAGGACGCTGGGTTTGCCGTTGCGGATCCATTCCGCTCCGGCCCAGCCCACGGCGGCAGCAGCTGCGCCAAAGTGAGTTGCCACGAATGCGCTGGTGGCCAGGCTTCCCGCCGCAAGGGCGCTGCCGGCATTGAATCCGAACCATCCCACCCACAAAAGGCACGCGCCAATGAAACTGAGCACCACGCTATGCGGCGGCATCGCTTCCTTGGGATAGCCCACGCGCTTGCCCAAGTACAGAGCACAGACAAGCGCAGAGACACCGGAGGTAACGTGGACGACGGTTCCACCCGCAAAATCGAGCGTGGGAAATTTCCCGCCGAGCGAAGCGTTCAGCAACCCACCTTTGCCCCACACCATGTGAGCCATTGGGTCGTAAACGATAATCGACCACAGCACCATAAACATGAGCATGGCGCTGAATTTCATGCGCTCGGCAAAGGCCCCGGCGATCAAGCCAGGCGTGATGATGGCAAACATCAGCTGGTAAACCATGAACGTTTGCGCAGGGATGGTGGCGGCATAGTCAGCGTCGGGCGCCGTGCCCACGCCGCTGAGGAAAAGATTATGCAAGCCGCCGATAAAGCTGTTTCCAGAGCCGAATGCCAGGCTGTAGCTGAACAGGCCCCACAGTACGGTGATCACCGCCATGAGCGCGAAACTCTGCATCATGGTGCCGAGGACGTTCTTCTTGCGCACCAGTCCGCCATAGAAAAGCGCCAGACCGGGGCCGGTCATCATCAAGACCAGCGCGGCGCTGGTCAGCATCCATGCATTGTCAGCCGAGCTTTTGGCGTCGGCGGCCTGTTGCTCGAGTTTGGTTAGCCGCGAGCTTACATCCGTGCCCGGACTTGGGGCCGGCGCTCCGGTCTGGGCGCAAACGACCTGCACGAACATGCAAATCACGATGGCTATCACCATCCCGGTGATCAGCCTTTTTCCTTTAGACACTGAGGGTTGACTCCGTTGAGCGGATTCGAATACGACACGCAATCAACGACGACTCAATGTACCGTTCGCCGTAGCCTCGCGGAAATCGAAACTATTTATGGTAGCTATCAGGTTTTGTTATCCGAAAGGCTCTTGAAAAATCATGGCTTAGCACGGAGCGGAATGCCACGCCAACTACGGCGTTTACCGGATGGCACATACGGGAAATCACCGAGATAATGACTACTCCTGACCATCAGCACGAGAAAATCAGGCACGAAATTGTGCCCAGGTATCGGAGGGTATCAGCCGTGGCGTCGAATAAATCTAAGGCAACTGCTACGCTTCCAGGAAAAGTCGAGAAGGTCATCAAGCCTCATCCCCAGAGCAACGAGCCGGAAAAGGCTCAGATCGCCGTTGAAGGTGCCGACCATCTGTACCGCGAGATTCGCGTTCCCAACCGGCTCGTCGACGACAACGGCCATAAAGTCAAGCTGCAGGAAGGCGCTGAGGTAGACGTCACAATCGAGGCCGACCCCTCGGCCACGAACAAGATGCCTGCGCCCGAAGCCAGTTGATCGGCGCGACCTCGCATCGTAGTCAGCATGCCGCGTCACGGCTGATCGCTGTAAACATATTTTCCTGACACCTCTGCAACCACGAAATGCTGCGGCAGGTCATGACTCGCAAGACCTGACGGGGGGCTGCCGCATCGCCTTTGAAGGTGGTATTCTCTAGAGCGGTGAGCGTGAACTAATCGTTGGAAAACCTCTCCGAATCGTGGGGGATTGTTTACCGCACTCCATGGCCGTTCCGGGCCTCAATGATGATTGTCAGATAGTGAGCACCCACTCACTGGCCAAGCGACTCTGCCAGGTCTCACCATACGCCAGCCGCATCCAGCCGATCATTGATCTGATTCCGGAGATCATGGAGCGGAACGACCAACTCCGCCCTTTGTGGACGGAGTGGCGGAAAAATGCGACGCCTGATCTGACGCCGCGGCAATGTTTCACTCGGCGCGAAATCAAGGTGCTTTGCGACTTTGTGGAGTATTTGTATTTTGCCAGCGATGCCTTTGCGCGCTCGGCCCGGAGAGGCCGGTGACGCTTCGCGCGAAGTTTTGCGTCATAGGGACGGGCGCCGGCGGGGGTATCCTGGCCTACCGTCTGGCGAAGGCGGGCGCCGATGTGCTGGTCATCAACTCAGGCGGTATTCCAGCGCCATCCGAATTCCAGAACGAGCTGAGCCCTGAACAAAAAGGCCATTTTGAAATAGGCCCTCATACTACCTTCCCGGTCAGGCCGGAAATCTCCATCGTTCATCCGCTCCTCGCGGACGCCGGGAGCCGGAGCTCCACAGAATGCCCACGGGAAGGCGAATTCCACCACTATCAGATTCACCATGTCAACGGCTTGCAGAACCTCTGGAATGGGATCTGCCTGAGATATTCAGAGGATGATTTCGCCAACCGCAATTCCTATAGTGAGGACTGCCGATGGCCGATCTCTCTGGACGATCTTGCCGATCACTATTCTGAGGTCGAGCGGCTCGCATTCGTGTTGGGTGAGCGCAAGGGGTTGGGGCAATTTCCCGATGGATCCTTTCTCGCGCCCCGCGGGCCCAGACAAATTGACCGCCTTTTTGTCGACAGCAATGCCGGCTCGCTCGGCCCGGATCTTTTCTTTTTAGAGAACAGGAAAGCCATCGACTTGAAGAAGTGCGTGGCTTGCGGCAATTGCGGGCGTGGGTGCCGTTCCGGCAGCGTCTACAAATTCTCCACGCATCTCCTGCCCGAGATAAGAGCGCTGCCCAACTTTCGGCTGCTCGAACATACCAGAGCCATCAAACTGACCGCCGTCGACGGCCACAAGGCGGAGGGGTTCTCGATCTCGCGCGTCGTGGCGATCGACGAACGCGACGGGCAAATCGTCGAGATCGAAGCTGACGTGGTCATCGTCTGTTCAGGCGCAATCGAATCACCGCGGCTGTTGCTGAACTCGTTCGCCAGCGACAGAAGCAAAGCCGAGCAGGTTGGCGAGTTTTTGCAGGATAGCCCGCGCGCCGTCGTCGGCACCAGTTTCTTTCGCTTGTGGTTCAAACCGGCGAATGAAGACCGTGGTTATGGCGATCACATATTGTTGGGCGGTCAGATCAAGGATTCCCAAGAGAAACGCTTCCCGTTCGTCGGCCAATTCTGGTCGGATTTCACGAAGATTCCTTATTATCTGGCCGAAATGCCACGCTTGCCCCGATTCTTGAAGGAAATCGTTTCCCGACAAGTCTTTAAAAGCACGGCAACGTTGGTGTTGTTCAGCCCGGCCGTTCCGCAGCGAAAGAATAAGGTGGTTTTATGCGATGGGGTAGATCGTTTCGGACAACGTCAGGTGCGTATCGAGTATGAAACGTCAGAGATCGAGGCCGATCATGGCCGGCGGCTCGCCGCGCTAGGCCGCCGAATGCTGAGGAGGGCCAGCGGCTACGTCACGGATGACGTCGGGTCTCCTCCGGGGTCAGGCATTCATTACGTGGGCACCTGCCGAATGGCCGCCGACCCGAAGAGCGGCGTTGTCGATGAGAACCTGAAGTATTTCAAGAGTAAGAACCTTTATGTTTGTGACGGCAGCGTGATACCGGTTCTCGGTGAGAAGCACCCCACGCTTACAATCATGGCGCTCGCCGATCGCTTGGCGGATCGTTTGATCAGGACCTACAAGTAACGCAGCGACATGAAATCCGAAATGTCAAGAATAGTTCTCGGCACCGATTGGATGATTGCCGTGCCGAATCTTGCGTCCTGGAATATGCCTCTGACCAAGCGCGCGGATGGCATCTTGAACGGCGCCATTGAGATGGGCATCAACGCTTTTGATACGGCCAGGATGTACTGGAGCGAAGGGCTGGTCGGGCGTTTCGTCAGGAAACATCCGTCGGGTCGCGGTGCTTTTTGGATCATCTCGAAGGGCGGGCACCCGAGCCTTTTCACGCCCCTGACGCGGAAAAAGCTACTGCGCCAACTGGACCATTCATTGCGAGCCCTTGGCACCGATTACATCGACGTCTATCTATTGCACTATGACGATCCAAAAGTTCCTGCGCAGGCGATTGCCGAATGGAGCGTCCAACTTTTGAAATCCGGGAAAGTTCATAATGTCGGATATTCCAACGTCTCTCTTGCCAGGATCATGGAGTTTCGGGCCTGCTTGCGGGAGGCAAACGTCGTGCCATGGGTGAGCAATGAATTTAATGCCCTCCCGGGCAACGATGGGGAACGGTGGAAGGGCGCGCAGAACATTTCCCGCGACGTCACATATGTGAACTATCTTCGGGAAAACGGTCTTCCTTTCCTTGCCTACTCACCGCTGGGGCGCGGCGGCCTGAAGAAATGTACTGATCGGCGCTTGGCTGAAGGCAAGCCGGAAGACGAGCGAAGGATAAGTCAGTTCATATCTCTCGGCCGGAAGTATAGCGTTCCGCTGTCGGCTATCGCGCTCAATTACATATTGCAAACCGGGCCGAATTTTCACGCCGTCGTAGGAACGTCAAAACTCGATCACCTGAATGAAAACATGCGCGCCTTGACATTCCAGATGAGCGAAGGCGACCGGGACGGCTTGGCTTTCCCTTAATGCTCTTGCCGAAGCGGCGCAGGAGCGGCAACCGGCTTTTCGCGCGGTGGCATAGCGATGGGGCTGTAGACGTACTTTCCTGAGACCTCCGCGATCACGAAATGCTCCGGCAACAGCGCATCGACAGTCGTCTTCAGGTGCGGGGGAACAAACAAGAACACGCGATCGTGCTCAGCCCATTCCTGCTGCAGGTCGGCGGCTGACAAATAGATCTTCGGAGCATCGGGGAAGGTCGAACCGAACCACATCGATGTGGTTCGGCCCTCGACGAGTTGAACCGGCCTTCGCAAATAAAACAGCAGCGAAGATCCGAAGGCCTGATCTCCATAAATCATCACCCGGTCTCCCGGCCGCTCGCGGGCAGCGATTGCTTTCGCCAGATCTTTGGAAGACAGATAAGGCCCGAAACGGCCAAACGCGATGTGAGCCGCGACAAGGAATACGGCCATTCCCATCGCCAGCGCCCAGGTTGCGGCGTAATGGCGTCGCCGTAGTCGAAGAATGAAGGAGAGGAAGGGCGCAATGAGCAGTGCCATCGCAGCCAAGGCTGCCGGAAGTCGCAGCGCCGCGAAGGATGCGTAGCTGAGATCGAGCATGTGCGACATGGAAAGCGTGTCCGTGTCCATGTTGTGAGCGGCCAGTACATGTCCGATGTCAGGCTCGAACGGTAGATAACGCGACTTCCACAGCAGGGTGAACAGCGTCACTCCTGCAGCAACTCCTATCACTGCCAGCACCGCTGCTGACGCTTCCAGCCAGCCTTTGCGCGCTCCGTTATTGCAATTGCTCCGTTCGCAACGGGAGATTCCCTCTGCGACCAGCATCAGCAACGGCAAGTACGCGGGGAACGTGTAGTACTCCTGGTTGGTGGAGAGCGCGAAAAATACCAGCACCAGACCGGCCAGGATCCAGCACATCAGCCGCGTACGCGCGGCGAAATCAGCTTGTGGCTGCTTTCGTACATCGATCACCGTGCGGATCGCCGCCGGCAGATACAAGCTCCATGGAAACAGCCAGAGCAGGTGCAATGACCAGTAGAGCGCCCAGGGCAGCTTGTTGTAATCGCGTGGATAGCGTCTTCCCAGGAATCGCAGAAAATGCTCGTTAACGAAGTAGAACCAGAAGAATCCGTGGCCGTCGTATCCGCCGGTATTGCGGAGTCCGGCGAGAATGTGCCAGGGGGCAGCGATCAGCAAGAATAATGCCAGCCCCGACACCACCCGAAGCTCCCGCCAACGCCGCCATTCGCCCGTCACCAGCAAGTATATGAAAGCTGATCCGCAGGGGAAGGCGAGCGCGATCAATCCCTTGGTCAGCACACCCAGTGCCATGCACGCGTATCCGGCATACCACCGCCAGTGACTGGCACCGGGCTCGAGCGCGGTTACAAAGAAATACAGAGGGGCGGCGATGAGCAGGCTGAGCAGAACGTCGGGAATCAGAATGCGCGTAAACAGGAACACGCCAGCCGCCGTATAGACGAATACCGCCGCGTAGATACCGGCTCGCTCTCCGAAAGCTCGCGTGCTCCATACGAGGGCCAGCCCTCCCAACAGCAAGACCGCAATCACCATCGGCAGCCGCGTGGCAAACTCATTCACGCCGAAAATGTGATAGCTGATCGCCACCAGCCAGTACGGCAGCGGCGGCTTCTCCAGATAACGAATGCCGTTGACGTGCAGCGTGACGTAATCGCCAGTTACAAACATCTCGCGCGCAGCCTCGGCGTGCGTGGTGTCGGCATCGTCGAGCAGCGCAGGGGAGAACATTGAACCGAAATAGACCGCCAGAAATGCTACGGCCAAAGCCCAATAGGCCGAGCGCATACGGGCGGGCGCGCGATCTTGTGTCTCGCTGACAGCTGGGATGGGGATTGTGCTCAAAGGCTAAACCCAGTGTTACAGAATCTTGCCTGCGGCTGCAACAAGTCACGGCTGCTTGGCTGCCGGTCGCTCGAAGAATTTTTCTTTGTCCATTGCTGCCGGCACGGCGACATCGAAGAAGCCCACCATCATCTCATCGGATGTCTGATCTCCCCAGGTGACGATTTTCGTCGGATCCGGATTATGCGGATTGTTCTTCGAGTTGTCATACCACGCAATCGCGCGCAACTTCGTTCCGGCCTTGAGTAGCCGCGGCTCAGCCAGCTTGTAGCTCAATTGCCAGTGAAAATGATAATTCACGCGGAGCAGGATCTCGACGCTGCCGTCATCGTGCACGACGTCGTATTCGAAGCGCTTTCCGCGCAGATGCATGTGCGGGAAGAGGCTGAGCAAAATCGCATCGTGCGGAAGCGTACCCTGGACTTCCACGCGAAAATCGTCCGCTCCCGGCGGAATGATCAGCGCGTGATTGTTCAACTGGAGGGTGATGACTCGCTGTGCTGGCGGCGATTTCGCAAACGCCAGACCGATTCCGGTTCGATCTTCGGCCGCTCTTCCATTGGTTGTGTAGTGCATCTGAAAGACAAGATCCGAGCCTGCAGGCACGAACTTTGCGATGCCTGCCGGCCACTGGTCGGGCGAACTGCCGGGCGCGTACACGAGTAAGAGATCACTCGTCGTTTCGTGAGCCTGGCGGCGATCGAGAGGATCGCTCAGAGTCGACGCCGTGAACGGCTCGCCTACAGGCGCGTGTCGCAGCCAATTCGAATTCGGCGGACGGATGTAGACCACCGCATGATGTACATGCGCGGGGCTGCCCGGCCGGAACTCTGACATCTGGACCCAGCGATCTTCTGCAAAATGCGTGGGCACGATCTCGTAGGTGTATTCGACCTCGCCCTCGGCCGGAATCTTCACCGGCTTGGGCATCTGCACGGTCAGATCGGGGCGCGAAATGTTCCATCCTTCTGTCCAATGTGGTGGCAGCGGAGCATCCTGTGCGTTGCCGGCGGGCGAGCCCGCGTTCACCCAGTCGAGAACCGTCGCGATCTCGTGCTGACTTAGCGATGAGTCGTTGGCAAAGCGTCCGTAGCGAGGATCGGCAAACCATGGCGGCATCATCCGCATGCTGACCGAATGCGCAATTGCGCCAGACCAGGGACGAGTCTGCTCGTAGGTCATCAGCGGCATGGGCGCAACTTCACTGGGACGGTGGCAACTCTGGCAGTGATCCTGCAAGATGGGGAGGACGTCCTTGTAGAACGTGGGCGCGGGGCCTCCTTGACGAGCCGCTTCCGGTCTGGGGGATCCGGGAGGCAAGAGTGCCCGCCCCGCACAGAAGGCCGCGAGCACCACAGTCAATACAGACTTCACAATTCAATCGTCGCATAAAAACCGCCGTTCCGCGCCCGCGCACAGCGCAATTGTCGCAAAAATGCTAAATTCATGGATTCATGTCCGCGCCGAATTCCAGCTTTGTTCGCGCCTGCAAGTCGCAACCGGTGGACCGCACGCCGGTATGGTTTATGCGGCAGGCCGGGCGGTACATGGCCGAGTATCGTGCCGTTCGCAAACAGCATTCGCTGCTCGAGATTTGCAAGAAGCCGGAACTGGCGGCTGAGGTGACGATTACTGCGGCAGAGATTCTTGGCGTCGATGCGGCAATTGTTTTTGCAGACCTCCTTCTGCCGCTGGAAGTCATGGGGTTGCCTTTCCATTTTTCAGCTGGGGAGGGCCCGGTGATCGAGCGCCCGGTTCGCAACAAACAGGATATTGATCAACTGCGCACGGACCGTGCGGCTGAACTGGGGTACGTTTCCGAAGCCGTGTCGCTGGTCGCAAAGCATTTTGCGGACCGGGTTCCGGTTATCGGATTCTGCGGCGCGCCGTTCACGCTGGCCAGTTACATGATCGAGGGCGGCGGTTCGCGCAACTACGTCCACGCCAAAAAGATGATGTACAACTCGCCGGCCGAGTGGAATGCTTTGATGGCCAAGCTCGTCGCGGTGACTACGGCTTATTCTACCGAGCAGGTGCGGGCCGGCGCCGATGCGATCCAGATTTTCGACAGTTGGGTCGGATGTCTCAGTGGGGAGGATTACCGTCGATATGTTCTTTCGCACGTTAGCAAGATGGTGAAAGATCTGCAGAAGACGGACGTTCCGATTATTTATTTTGGAACCGACAGCGCCACGCTTCTTCCCGCGATGAACGAAACCGGAGCCGATGTGATCGGCCTCGACTGGCGCATCCCTCTCGACGAGGGCTGGCAGCGGCTGGACCATCGCTGCGCCGTGCAAGGGAATCTCGATCCTGTGCTGTTGTTTGCGGACTGGGCGGAATTGAAATCGCGCGCAGAAGACATTCTGCAGCACGCCGCAGGACGGCCGGGACATATCTTCAACCTCGGACACGGCATACTTCCTGAAACTCCGGTCGACAACGTCAAGAATCTCTGCAGATTTGTTCAAGAGTATTCTGTTTCGGCTTCTAGCCATCGAACCCGGCGCCAATCCGGAAGCCGCAAGTCATGACTCGCGTTGCGATCCTGGGCGGCGGCATCTCCGGCCTTTCCGCCGCCTACGAACTCGAACAACAAAAACGTGCGGGAGCCAGTGTCGAATACGTGCTTTATGAGGCATCTTCACGTCTGGGCGGCGTGTTGCAGACCGAGCACATTGATGGCTGCGTGGTCGAGGCGGGACCGGATTCCTTCATCAGCGAAAAGCCATGGGCGGCGGACCTCTGCCGTGAGCTTGGTCTCGGCGACCAACTGATCGGCTCCAACGATGCCGACCGCAAGACCTACATCCTGACTCGCGGACGCCTGGTCGTGATGCCCGACGGGCTGATGTTCATGGTGCCGACAAAGATACTACCGACGGGATTTTCACCGCTGTTCTCCTGGAAAACCAAGCTGCGGATGTCCCAGGAGTTGTTTCATCCACCGCGCGCGGTAGATCATGACGAATCTGTGGCCGCATTTGTGGACCGTCACTATGGTGCGGAAATGGTCGATCGCCTGGCAGACCCGCTGCTCTCCGGCGTGTACGGCGGAGAAGCGGCCAATCTGAGCGTAAGGGCTGTACTGCCGAGATTCGCCGAGATGGAGCGCGCGCACGGCAGCCTCGGACGCGCCATGCTGGCGGCGCGCAAGAAGATGAAAGCATCGCCGCGCAAGCCTCCGCCTCTCTTCACGTCACTGAGGAATGGGATGCAGCATCTGGCCGAGACCATCGTATCGCGCCTCAATCCAGCCTCGCTGGTGACCAAGGTTCCCGCGCAGGCCGTGCAGCGAGAAGCCGGAAGCTGGGTGGTCTCTGCTGGCCTGCAATCCGACCAATTCGACGCGTTGATTGTTGCGCTTCCCGCAGCCGCAGCCGCGAATGTGCTGCGCCTCGCCTGTGCGGGCCTTTCGGCGGAGCTGGCGGCAGTTCAATACAGTTCGTCGATTACCGTCGGACTCGGATACGATCGCGAGGTCCGACAGTCTCTGCCACCCGGATTCGGTTTCCTGGTGCCGCGCAGCGAGGGCAAGCGCCTGCTCGCGGCCACGTTCGTTCACAACAAATTTCCGCACCGTGCTCCGGCAGATCGCGCGCTGTTGCGCTGCTTTTTCGCCGGGGAAAATGCCGAGAAAGTCTGGACGCTCTCCGATGAGCAGATCATCGCAGTCGTGTGCAATGAGCTGCAGCAAATCGTCGGATTGCGAGCCACGCCTCTATTTGCGCGCGTTTATAAATGGAAGTCCGCCATGGCTCAATACGGAGTGGGACACCTGGACCGGCTGGAGCGTATCGAGAAGCTGCGCGGCCAGCTGCCGGGTCTGGCGCTCGCGGGAAACGCGTATCGCGGCATCGGCGTCCCCGACTGTGTCCGCTCCGGCAGAGAAGCTGCGAAACAGCTTCTCGCGATGCAGGCATAAACTATGCGGCCGCTGGTGAGGATTCGTTCGGCACTTCGGTCTTCTTGTCGCCGCCATCGGGCAGGGGTAATCTCACCATGACGAAAGTTCCGGAGCCGTCGGATTCGACTGCCAACTTCCCGCCGAGCTGACGCAATCTTTCCTGCATTCCCCGGATTCCAACTCCTGTAGTCCCAGTCGAAGCCATCTCCGCCAGTTTTTCTGGACTGATGCCTTTGCCTTTATCCTCGATATCCACCATCACCTGTCCGTCGCGTGCGCGAATGCGAATTTTCGCCAAAAGACTTCCGGAATGGCGATGAATGTTCGTAAGACACTCCTGCACGACTCGGAATATAGCGGTCTCAAAGTCAGCCGGCAGCCTTTCGAGATCTTCTGGGATATCGACGTTAACTTGAATTCCGCTGCGTTGCGAAAAACCGTCAACGTACCAACGCAGGGCTGAGGACAATCCGGCTTCGTCGAGCAGAGGTGGATGGAGGAGGTGGGAGATAGTTCGGACCTCGGTCACCATTCCGCGGACTAGGCCTTCGCTGTCGTTCAGGGTTGCCGCCGCTCTCGCGACGCGCTCAATTTCGCCGCGCACGGCAGAGAGATTCATGCTCAGCGCTGCCAGCGTCTGGCCGACACTGTCGTGCAATTCACGGGCGATGCGCCGCCGCTCTTCATCCTGCAGCTGCAACAGACGCGCAGAGAGCTCGCGGAGGCTGCCATTGACCGTGTCGAGGTCTGCGGTACGTTCCCGGACTTTCTCTTCGAGTTCCCCCTGTGCTTTCCGCAGGCTTTCATTTTGCCGACGACGCGATTCGCCCATCACCGCAACCAGAACCGAGGAAAGCACAAACACCAGCGCGCTCACCCAATCGCCTTTTTCAGGCGTGGCAAACGGATGGATGCTAAGGCTGGGCCCATACAATCCGGCAACCGTTGCAAGCACGATAGCCAAAACAGCCGGTCCCGATCCGCAATACCAGGCCGAGAAAATGGCTGCAGGAAACATCAGGACGTAAGCCATCTGGTTTCCGAAATATTGACTGAGAATGGCGCTGAACACGACCGAAACCAGCAGGGCAAGAAGGGCGCATCCATAACGACTAAGACGATGAGCGGGAGTAGAGGAGAAAAGAGTATGAATCCCCATGATCCTTACCGCCAGGAAACGTAAACAGCAGGCGAAGTGACGCAGAGAGCGACTGCGTAGGGCAGCACCCTCAATACCAAACCAGCGTTACAGACATCATAACAGCCCAGACCAAAATGGAAGGTCAAAAATGCTTAACGGGATTAGAACTGCAGGCTTATAACTTTTGGGCACCGACTGGCTCTGCGCGTTCAGGAATCGTGCCGCGATAAAGCCGATGGGTTCTGTGGAATGCAATCGAGACGAGAGCAATGACCACGAAGCAAAGCAGGCTGCCCTCCGGACCGACCGTTCCTCCGCTGAGCCATGGTGGTCCGTGCACCGACGAACTCAGCAGGTGGCCAGGAGCGACCATGCCGCTGTCGGGCACGGAATAAAAAAACGTCTCGCCCCAGTCCCATGCGGCATGAAAGCCAACGGCAAACCACAAACTGCCCGTGCGGCGTAGGGTCAGGCAGAAGAAGAGTCCGATGCAGGCTGCGGCCAGCAACCCGGGCCATTGCTCGCCGGCATTTGTCGAGTGAATCAATCCGAACGCGATCGAGAGTGCGACCGCGGACGGCCAAAAACCAATTCCCCGGGCGAGGGTAAATTGCGTGTATCCGCGGAAAGCGAACTCTTCGAAGACTCCGACCAGCAGAAACAAAGTCATCCAGAATGATGCGTACTTGAAGAGCCGGACTCCATGCAACACAACGTGGCCGAACGAAAAATCGCTCAAACCGAAAAGTGTCAGAATCAGGAAGCTGATTGCGCCAAAGCCCCAAAGTGCGCCAAGCCAGAACTGCTTTCCCAACACGAAGCGCCCAGGCAGGCCGTATGCAGCCCAAGGGCGATGTTCAATTCGAGCCAGAACGAGCGCGGGAATAATTGCCGCCAGCACCCATCCGAACTCCTCCAGCAACATAGCCCAGCGACCGCTCGCACCAAAATCGTAGGTGAGCAATAGGTCTCCGATGAGCCTCTGCAAAATCAGGAATGAAACCGCATAGAAGAGGAATCCCCATCCCGGACGCAAACCGTCCGGTCCCAGAAAGAGAGTGAGCAGGTAAGATGGTTGGGATGCAATGGCAAAGCTGGGCGCGGACTTCGGAGTGATTTCCGGAGCGGGTTCTTCTGGTTGAAGTTTGCTCATGCGAGAAGATTCCTGCGCAAACTGCCTTCGCCATGGTAAAACACTCGGCTCGACCTTATGCGGCCTTATTTCACACGTGAGCGCTTCGGCCGTTCTCAGTTTCTTGCCGGATTGCTGCTGGTAGCGTTTTTATTGCAGGCGCTGTGGCTGGTGCATCGCGAGTTGGCGGGATCGGAAGGTCTCGAGAGTGGTGAAGCCATGCGCATTGGCGAGGGATGGAAGCAGTGGCATGGCCATGGAGTGGCGGCAGCGCCTCTCGCGGAGCCCGCCGAGATGCAAGATCCCTTTGCAGATTTTGCGGGCGGATTCGATGGCGAACATTCGCCGCTATTGTATCTTGCTTCCTCTGCCCCGCTGCTGGTCTGGCCGCGCGACCTGAGTGCCGATACGGCGCAATACTGGCGCTGGCTGCCGCGATTGCCGTTTCTTGCCTGTGGCGTATTTCTGGGTGCATCCCTTTGGTATGTCGCTCGCCGGCTCTGTGGGAATGCCGGCGGATTTGTTGCGCTGAGCCTGTATTGCTTCTCGCCATCGTTGATTCAAGCGAGCGCTGCCTGGCATACCGATCCGGAGATCCTTGGCGCGTGGGGAGCCTTCGGGGCGGTATTTACGGCCATCGCGGTGGCGCATACCCTCTACGCTCCACGAGAAGTGGTTTTGTGGAACTGGCGCCGGATTGTGCTGCTGGGAGTATCGCTCGTTATCGCGATCGGATCCCAGTTCTCCATGATGGTCGTCGCACCTCTCGCGCTGGCGTGTCTGCTTTATGTCGCACCGGTGCGGCGGACGGCGGCTGTGGTGATCTGGGTTGCCGCATGCCTGGTTGGATCTGTCCTGTTCCTTGCCACGTACTTCTTTCATTTTCATGCCTTCGTCGAAAGCATCCGTCACGCGGAATTCTGGGGAGCGACCTGGCGCGGATTCATGTTCGCCGCCGTCTACAAGCAAGTTGCTGTGCAGATCGCGCGAGCGTGTCCCGCGCTGGCGTTGCTGTTGCCCGTGACCCTGACCACTTACGCGGCGTGGCCGCGCACGCGGTATTTCGGCAATACTGCCCCGCTGCTCGCAGCTGTGTTGTTCATCCTGCTGGCAATTGCGCATCCACACCTCGGTGGTGCGGCATTTCTACCGGCTGCGATTCCGTTCGTTTTTTTATTCGTTTCCGGCGTGCTGGCGGATTTGCTGGAAACCAGCTATCGGCCACTGATCATGGCATGCGTCGTTGCTCTGCTGCTGACTTATGTGGTCCGGACCTTGCTGGCACTGACAGAAGTCCCCAAAGGCTAGAGCTATTGATGCGCCACACTACGCTGTTCCGCCAACTGCTGCGACAGAAATTGCAGGAACGGTTGCATTCCTTCGCCGGTCTTCGCCGATAGGCGAAAAATCTTCATTCCCGGCCGGACGGCCTCGATGCTCTTGCGAGCCGCATCCCAGTCAAATTCGACCGCGGCAGCAAGTTCGTTTTTCGTGACGACGGCCACGTCGGCGCTGTTGAAAATCGTCGGATACTTCAGCGGCTTATCTTCTCCTTCCGTCACCGACATCAGCACCAGCCGAAGGTTCTCTCCCAGGTCATACGAGGACGGACACACTAGATTCCCAACATTCTCGATGAAAAGAAAATCAAGCTCAGGGATACTCCATCCTTGCAGGGCATTCTGCACCATCGCGGCTTCGAGATGGCAGAGCGTTCCCGTCGTGATCTGTTTCACTGGAGCCTTGCTGCGAGCCAGGCGTTGAGCGTCGTTCTCGGTTGCCAAGTCTCCGACCAGCGCAGCGACTCGGAACTGCGGCTGAAGGTCGGTCAGAATTTTTTCGAGGAACATCGTCTTGCCCGATCCCGGACTTGACACCAGGCTGACGACAAAAACTCCATCGGCGCGGAATTGGTCCCGCAGCGTGCGGGCGATCACGTCGTTCTGCTTAAGCACATTTCGCCGAACTTCCACCAAACGTGGCTCGCTCATGCCGGAACCTCCTCATCGGGAACCTCGAGCGCGAAGACTTCGAGTTCCTTTCCGTGACGTATGTCCATGCTCGGCGCGCCGCACGCCGGGCACGAAAACGACTGCAGCGATTCCAGAGCGCGCTGCTCCCGGCATTTGGCGCAGTAAATTGTCACCGGAATATCTTCCACAATCAGCCGCGATCCCGCCAGCGGCGTGTCCTGACATGCGACTTCATACGAGAACAGCAACGCGTCCTTAACTACGCCGGAAAGTGCTCCCAGCCTGAGATGTACGGCAGTGACCTTCACACCACGGCGCTGGGCTTCTTCAGTTGCGGCTTCCACAATTCCCATTGCGATCGACAACTCATGCATTGCGTGTCACCGGAAGTGCAGCACAATTGTTTGAGGCATGTAGGATGCGGCAGAGCCCTCGGGCATCCTGATCTCTAGTTTGCCAGATTTAGTCAGTGTCGCGCCTTCCACAGAAGAAATCTGCAAAGAATTCCAGACGTCCATCTCGTAACGGCCCCCCGCGCGGCCGGATACATCGAGAGTCAATTGATTGCGCGAGGCGTTCCAGGATTCGTTGATTACGCGAAGCTCACGACTGGCGCCGCCGAGAGTCGGTAATTGGTTTTTATAACTCAGGCCGAAATCATTCTTTGTGCGGATGACCAGTTCGCTATTTGACAGCACGGGCAAACGCACGTATAGGTGCTGATCCTCGGCATTGGGCTGCATCTTGAAGGCGAAAGGCTTTCCATTCAGCTGCACGCTTGTGACTTGGGTGCGCAAACTGAAGGATGGGGCGAATTCGAGCCAAAGATCACCGTTCCCCGTATGGTTGATTTGCAGTTGAATGCTGTCCCTGGCCTTGCGATATTGAAAATCGACCGCCGCATCGCCAACACGCACGTTGCGAATCGCGAATTCCGTCCAGTCCGCAGGAACGTGCGGCGCCAGCATCACCTGGTGCTTCTCGGCGTCGTTCTGCAGTCCTAACATCCCGCGCAGAATCGGGCTGATCACCATCGCTGCCGACCAGATCTGATGCGGTGAACTGGTGGCAAACGACTGATAGTAGTCTCCGGATAGAACTTCCGTAAAATGCCCGAGAGCGCCGTCAAGTCCGAGCAGAGCATTCGACCGCAGATTCGCATACGCTGGAAACTCGCGATGGTAGCGGTATTCGCCGACGGACGCCCACCCGGTGAACAGAGGCCACACGGCGCCGTAGTGATATCCCGAGCCGTCGTAGACCTTCGATTGATTGGAAATGATCCGCATGCCCCAATCGGTCTGATGATCTTCTGCGGCCAGGCGCGTGATCGTGTCTTCAGCATGATTCGCATCTGGCAGACCGAACCACATCGGCACCGTGGTCAGTACGCTGAGCTCCTCAGCCCGCGAGTTATCCGGCTTGAGCGCGAAAGCGTAAGTCTTCATCTCAGGAGACCAGAAGGCTAGGTCTAACGCACTGCGGCCCTGCTCAAAATCAGCAGATGCCTGTTTGCTGACGTCGTCTTTCCCAACAATCCGCGCCAGGTTTGATAATGCCTGCAGCGCCTCCACTCCAAGTCCCGCCTGATAGTACTCGTTCTTTACTGGAAGCAGTGGGCCGCCTTCGATCCAGCCGTGACCAATGCCTGCATTCTTGGCGAAGCCCTGCGCGTCGTACGTCGATTTCAGAAACTGATAAGCACGCCATACGTTGTCCCACTTCTCGCGCGCGAAAGTTGTATCGCCGCTCTGGGTCACGTAATCATTCACCGCGATGATGAACAACGGCGTGGCGTCGGCCGAAACGTACGGATAGGGATACTCCTTGAACCATGGCACGAGACTCGCGCTTTGCGAAATCTCGTGCGGAACCTTGCCGTCTTCGCGCTGATATTTGCTGATGAAATCGAGCGCAGTACGGGCGGTTGAGTAATCTCCTTCAGCATTCAGAGCAAACGAAGTCCATTCAGAGTCTCTTCCGAAAAACCAGGCAAAGCCCGGGCGCTGACTTACTCCAGACGTGCGGTATCCGGCAACGAGGCCAGTTCCAAGGTAAGGATTGCTGACCAGCCCCTGAATCGTGCTAATGCGCGCCCAGTCGTATGCCTGTTGCAGAACGGCGTCGGGCAGTTCGAGCTGGATAGTTTTATCGAGATAGTTTCGGTAATAAGCTGCGGACTGCTGGACCAGTTCTGCCGACAAGTTGAACAGATGTTCGTAGCTCTTCACCGCATCGTCAAAGCCGTTGACCGATGCCGCGATCACCACGAACTTCGTCTCCCGTCCCCTTGGCGTCACGCCCAGGCGGAACGAGTTTTCATCGGACGAGGAATAGTTCGTTTGATACGCGAGATGCGCGTCCCCGCCCGTCGGCGATCCGACCAGCGCGGCAAATTTGCGGGCTTCTTCTCCAAAGAAGAACGCATGTTCTTTTCCCTTCCATGTGATATAGGTTCCACCCAGCGCGGCCGGCCACTCCAATTGAAAGTCGCCAATAAATCCGGCTTCAATTTCCAGAGGCTGTTCAGTTTCCACATCCAACTGAATGATCGCGCCGGACTCCTTGAATGGCACGCACATTGTTTCGCGGACCCGGAACGAATCGCCCGCGTATAGAATCGATGCTGATTCCGGCCGGACGGTTAAGGTTCGCGCCAGGCTTTCCGCCGGCAGCGCTCGATCACCGATGTGAAACGTGAGGTGAAATTCGCGAAAAATCTTCAGCGGATAGACCCAGGCCTCGAAGCGTCCGGTTTCGTCGCCAAACAGTCCGGCCCGTTCTCCGACGACCGGCAAAAATTCCCAGCTGCGAACCGTTCGCGTCAGTTCGAGCGGCGAAGCCGGCTGTTGCGCTCCCGCGAACATGGTTGGGATGACAAATGCGACGAATACGCAAAACGCCCGAGAGAGGCAGGGTTTCAAAGGGTAAGATCGAATCCGGCGATCGCAAGCCGTGCTCATCGTTTTCATTGTGAAGCGCGGAAACCGGCGCCTGACCTGCAACGCCTTGCAAAGACAGGGCGCGCTGAATATAAGAAAGTAGGGGCGAATTCTAGCACGAGCCATAGGGGCCAGGTAGCGACCTTTTGTCCGATTCACGCCGCAGTTTCCTAAAATCACTGAGCCGCTCGGCGCTCGTGCTGTCGCTCGAGAGCGTGCTTGCGCTTCCGCGTCCGCGGTGGATGCGCGCGGCCTCAAGCCTTCCGCAAAAGTCCGCAGCTGCGGATGAGCCATCCGCTGCCGAACTCGGTATCTCCTTCTTGAACGTCGCGCGCGAATCCGGCCTCAACGCGAAAACTATCTTCGGCGGCGAGCACAAGAACAAGTATCTGCTCGAAACCACCGGCTGCGGCGTCGCGTTCTACGATTACGACAACGACGGATGGCTCGACATTTTTCTCGTCAATGGCACTCGTCTCGAGGGCTTCGCAGCAGAAAGCGAGCCGGTCTCACACCTCTTCAAGAATAATCGCGATGGAACGTTTACCGATGTCACGCTGAAGGCCGGCGTCGCGCACTCCGGCTGGGGCCAAGGCTGCTGCGTCGGCGATTACGACAACGACGGCTGGGACGATCTCTTCGTCACCTACTTCGGCAAGAACGTCCTCTATCACAATAACGGCGACGGCACCTTCACCGATGTGAGCGCCAAGGCTGGCGTGGCCGGCAACGGCAAGCGTTGGAATACGGGCTGTGCATTCGTCGACTACGATCGCGATGGCAAACTCGATCTGTTCGTCGCGAACTACATCGACATGGATCTCGCGACCGCGCCCGTTCCCGAATCTGGCCCGTGCCTCTACAAGAGCGTGATGGTGGCTTGCGGTCCGCCGGGCCTCCAGGGCGGCAAGAACATTCTTTATCGCAATAACGGTGATGGAACGTTTACGGACGTATCGGAGTCTGCAGGAATCTTTAGCGCGAGCGGCACATACGGCCTCGGCGTGCTCACAGCCGATTTCGACAACGATGGCTGGCCCGACATTTACGTCGCCGACGATTCCACGGCAAGCGCCCTCTATCAGAACAAAAAGAACGGGAAGTTTCAGGACATCGCCATCGAAGCTGGATGCGCGCTCAGCCCGGACGGCAAACCACAAGCAGGGATGGGCGTTTCCGCCGCCGACTACGACATGGACGGCAACCTCGACATCGTCAAAACAAATTTCGCCGGCGATACGCCGTCGCTCTATCGCAATCTCGGCGGTGCCAGCTTTGAAGACACGACCTTCATCGCCGGTCTGGGCGCGCACACGCAGTTTCTCGGCTGGGGATGCGGATTTTTCGACATGGATAACGACGGCTGGCCTGACATTCTGATCTGCAATGGCCATGTCTATCCGGAGGTCGAACAACTCAAGACCGAAGCAGGCTATGCGCAGCGCAAACTGCTTTATCAGAACTTGCGCAACGGACACTTCGCGGACATTTCTTTCCAGGCTGGGCCAGGCATTTCTGAGCCGAGTGCGTCGCGCGGAGCCGCCTTCGGCGATTTCGATAACGACGGCGACATCGATGTCGTCGTGAATTGCGTGAATGACTATCCACAGCTTCTGCGGTGCGACTCGAAGCTCACGAACAATTGGATCAAGGTTCGCACCATCGGAACGAAATCAAACCGCAGCGGCATCGGCGCGCGGATCGCATGTGAAACGAGATTGCCCGGAGAATCGAAGTCGCATCGGCAAATCGACGAAGTGCGCAGCGGCGGCGGATATTTTTCACAGAACGATCTCCGCGTCCATTTTGGATTAGGCAAAGCTGAGAAGGTCGATGTGCTGGAAATTCGCTGGCCTAGCGGCCAGATAGATACATTGAAGGATGTGAAGGTGAATCAGGTTGTGTACGTGAAGGAAGGCGAAGGGATTATTCGCACGATGCAGTTTCAAGGCGTAAAGAAGAAATAACCACAGAGGGCCCAGAGCACTCTGTGGTTCTCTGTGTCCTCTGTGGCTATGGCTTCTTCTCGTCAGGTAGTGAGAGGCCCGTTCCCTCGTTCAGCGTGTGAATCTGATCGACCTGCAGCTTCGCAAAGCGTTCCGTCAGTCCGCCTGGCCAGCGGATTTCTACCCATTCGACCTCGTCCACTTTGCCCAGGCCGAAATGCACCCGCATATCGTTGTTCGAAATGTAGCTGGAACCGCTGCGCACTTCATCCACCAGGATTCTGGCTCCCGCTTTCACTCGAATCCGCGCACCGATTCCGTCGCGATTCGATTTCGTTCCCACCGTGTGAATCGCGATCCAGTGATTCCCGTTGCGAACCTGATTCACCAGCAGGCTGGAGGGCGCATTCATATTGTTGATCACCGCGGACATGCGCCCGTCATTCCACAGGTCGCCGACGGCCAGTCCGCGCGACGATGCCGCAGTGGTGATCCCGGTCCCGGCCGAGGAAGAAATGTCGCTGAAGGTTCCGTCGCCATTGTTGTGGTACAGGATGCGCGGCTCTTTGTAACTGCTGCCGAGGTGCTGGCTATCGACCTCGGGATAGACGTGGCCATTCACCAAAATCAAATCCGGCCAGCCATCGTTATCGAAGTCGAAGGCCATCGTTCCCCAGCCCAGATATTGCGTGTAGAGACCAAGGCCTGCTGCTGAAGTTGCGTCTGTAAATGTGCCGTCGCCATTGTTCTTGTAGAGCGTAGACGTGTCGTCGGAAAAATTCGTTTTGAAAATGTCGAGGTGGCCATCGCCGTTGAAGTCTGCGATGGTCGATCCCATGCCCGCCTGCTCGCGTCCGTCTTCGTTGAAAGCGGCGCCGGCGGTGACTGCTACATCGGTGAAAGTTCCATCATGGTTATTGCGGTACAGAATGCTGGGGGTGCTGTCGCAGGCGATGAAGATGTCTGGCCAGCCGTCCTCGTCAAAATCCAGTGTTGACACGCTGAAGGCGTAGTGCCCGTCCGTCTTGTCGATGTGCGCCTTGGTCGTAACATCCTCGAAAGTTCCATCACCGCGGTTGTGATAAAGAATATTTTTCGCGCCCGGCAGTCCGCGCGGTCCACACATCACGGGAACGCCCTTCCAGATGCACGTAGGCCGCTCGCCCGGCGATGGCGCGGTTGAGCGGTCGAAATCGACATAGTTCGCGACCACCAGGTCGAGATGGCCGTCGCGGTCGTAATCGACGAACGCGCAGCCCGTGCCCCAGGCTTTGCCCGAACCCGCCACGCCAGCTTTATCTGAAACCTCGTGAAAGACGCCGTGATCGTTGTGATAGAGGCGGTTCTTTCCGTAGTAGGTGATGTAAAGATCTTCCCAGCCATCGTTGTCGTAATCGCCGACGCAAACTCCCTGTCCCCAGCCGGTCGCCGTTAGACCGGCCTTGTCGGTCACGTCGGTGAACGTTCCGTCGTGATTATTGCGATAGAGATGATTCGTCGGACCTTGACCGGAGGCTGCTCCCTCAAGCCTCGTGCCATTGACGAGAAAAATGTCCGGCCAGCCATCGTTGTCGTAATCGAAAATGGCCACGCCGTTGCCGGTCGTCTCGATGATGTATTTTTTCGTGTCCAGGCCGCCAAAAACATTCTGCGCAGTCAGGCCGGTTTTTTCGGCGATGTCGGTGAAGTTGGCAATCTGCGGAGGAGTGGCCGGTTTCTGCTGGGCCCGCAGGCTCGCAGAAAAAAACAGGCTATAGGCGCAAAGGCCGACCCCTAAAGACAAATAGAAATGTGAAGATTCCATGGACCCCAACTGATGGTAGGTGCGGCGAGCGGTAAGGGTCAAGCAGCCAAACTAAGGATGAATTGGCGCTTCTGCCACGCCTACATACCTGTCCGCCCCGCCATAATAGAAAAGATAGCGATCTTTCTGCCGGATCATGCCTTCCACGAAAACGACATTCGGGACTTGGCCGACCTTTTCCCATTCGAATCGAGGAGAGAACACGGGCTCATCGCTGCGCCAAATCAGCTTGCGCGGATCGTTGCGATCGAAAATCGCGATTCCCGTGCGATAGACGAGCTTATCGTCCGCGCCGTTATAGATCAGCACGATTCCGCTTGGCGTGACAATCGGTGCTGGCCCCGGCTCAGCCACGCGCGAGTCGAAGTTTCCCGGCCGCACGGACAGAACCGGCGACCTAGTCTCTTCCGTCCAATGCAACAGGTCTGTGGATGAAGCCAATCCTGCTTGATCTTTGCCATCGGCGCTCGTACCCAGAAAATACATCCAATATTTTCCGTTAATCTTTTCTGGAACAATCGCGCCAGACTTGGTCCATTTCACATTCCAGTTTCCCTTGTTCGCGGGAATGATCACTCCCTTGCGATCCCAGTGAATCAGGTCTTTCGAAGTCGCGAGACAGAGCTGGGCGTCTTTCTTGTTGTAACCGGTGTAGGTCAGATAATACGTATCGCCGAACTGCAGCAGACGGGGATCCTCCACGCCACCCTCTTTTTCGTATTCGGTCGAAGGGCTTAAAACCGGCTCCTCTCGCCGCGTGAAAAGGATTCCGTCGTTGCTTTCCGCGTATCCCAGGCGCGAGGTGCCTTGCTTGTCCTGTGCGCGGTAGAGCATGACGATCTTTCCATTGTGCTCTACGACTGCCGGATTGAATGTGCCAGCCGATTCCCATCCGTTTCCGCGAGGAGAAATAATGGGAGTTTCCAACAGGCGCTGCCAGTGCGCGAAGGGCAGGCGAGCGCTCTGCTGCGCCAGCAAAGCTGCACAAATGAGCAGGAACAAAAGCGCGCGACTGAAAAGATAATTTCGTCTCATCGATTTAACGCCGCAAGAAAAAACGGCAGGGCCGACCCCCTGCCGTTTGGCAATTCCGGAAAATCTTGACTTACTTCTTGTTGACTGCTTTCTTGAGTTCGGCCCCGGGGGTGAATTTCGCGACTTTGCGGGCGGCGATTTTAATCGTCGCGCCGGTTTGTGGGTTGCGGCCGTTCCGCGCCTTTCTCTGCGAAACCGAGAAGGTGCCGAAGCCTATCAACGCCACGCGATCTCCTTTGCGGAGCGAAGCGGTGATGCTCTCAACAGCGGTATCAATGGCGGTGGTGGCCTGCGCTTTGCTGATTTCGCACGCGCCTGCGATCCGGTCGACTAGATCGGCTTTGTTCATGGATTGCTCCTCACAGGTCTCATTCGTGCCCAGCCCGAACCGGGAGGCATAACGGGGCCAAGGCTGAGTTGGGAAACCTGACCGCTCTGTATTGTGCGCTCATTGCGGCGAATGTCAACTGTGAAAATCCGCGCGGGAAGCCCGTTTCGCACTTTTTCGGTCCGAATTGGGCCTAGGGGAGCGGCTTTTCGAACTTCCCGAAGGAGTTTTCCTACGACCTCCACAAGAGCCGCCGTTCCTTCACAGGATGTACACAGCTAGTCAGGGATTCCGGCTTGCGCGAGACGGCAGTTCGGATGCAAAGTCGATAAGGAAGGAATTTCAGTGATTAAGGCCCCAGCGGATGTTTGCCCAATCTGTGAAGGCACGGGATGGAAGCCCGTCCCTGCCAACTCGAACTCAAAAGGCCGTCGTGTGACGCGCTGCGATTGCCAGTTGCGGACCCGGGCGCAGGCTCTGCTGGCGGCGGCCCGCATTCCGCGGCGCTACGAGCACTGCGAACTCACCAACTACGATACGGATTTTCCTGGCGCCCATTCTTCGTTGGCCGAAGCCCACTTCATCGCATCGAATTTCGCAAGCAAATGCGACCCGCGTGGCGACAAGGGCCTGCTGATCATCGGCAAGATCGGCACCGGCAAGACGCATCTGGCGGTCGGTATCGTGAAGGAGTTGATTCTGACGCGGGGGATTCCTTGCCTATTCTACGATTACCGCGAGCTGCTCAAGGAAATCCAGAATTCGTACAATTCGACCGTTCAAACCACAGAGTTGGATGTTCTGCGGCCGGTGTTTGAAACGGATGTCTTGGTTCTGGACGAACTCGGTGCGGTAAAGCCCACCGAATGGGTCTGGGATACGGTCAGTTTGATCCTGAACACGCGCTATAACGATAACCGCACCACGATCATCACCACGAATTTCGAGGATCAGCCGCCGGCTGGCGTGCTCTCGCCGGCCAAAGTGGCCGTCCGCGGAGAGACTCTGGGCGACCGCATCGGCGAGCGGATGCGCTCTCGTCTTCACGAAATGTGCCGCACTATCACGCTCGACGGAGCCGACTTCCGCCAGAAATTCCGCAGCGCCAGCTTCCGGTAAATTCTTTCGCCACGGATCAACGCAGATCTAAATTAGTTTGTCATCCTGAGCGGCGCCGTGAGGCGCCGCGAGGGACCGTACGAAAGCATCCAGCTTCGATGAAGCGAAGAGGAATACGTTAGTGCATGCAGTCTGGTGCGTCCGTCTCGACTTCATCGGCTCGGGCCTAGAGTCGTAAGGTCCCTCGGAGCGCTGCGGCGCTCCTCAGGATGACATCGTGTAAAGGTCGGGAAGTCGCCGAGCGTGCCGTACATGGCGGATAATTATTAGGTGCTAAACGAGCGCCTGGAATTCACGCCAGAGAACGACGCTGAAATCTTCGCGGGCGTTCCTGCTGCGCCCGCTGTCTTCCTCCTCCGGGGCGACGCAGGAACTGAGCCCTACATCAGCAAGACGGCAAATCTACGTCGACGATTGCAGCGCCTGCTCGGTCCTGCTACGGAGCAGAGCAAAAAACTGAACCTGCGTGATCGCGTTCGATCCATCGAATTTTCTGCGACCGGCTCCGATTTCGAATCCGGCTTCCTGCTGTATCGCGTTCTGAGGGAAATCTTTCCCAAGGCGTACCAGAAGCGTTTGCGCCTGCGCTTCGCGCCATTCGTGAAGCTCCATCTGGAAAACGAGTTTCCCAGGGCTTCAATCACAACGCGTCTGGGGAAAATCAACGGCCTTGCGCTGTACTACGGGCCTTTCATCTCCCGGCTCGCCGCCGAAAAATTCATGAACGACTCCCTCGATTTTTTCAAAATGCGCCGCTGCGTCGACGACCTTCATCCCGATCCGAAATTTCCCGGCTGCATTTATTCCGAAATGAAGATGTGCCTCGCACCCTGCTTCAAAGGCTGCACCGATGGAGAATACGCGGGCGAAGTGAAACGGGTGCAGGCATACTTCGATTCCGCCGGACATTCCCTGCTGCGCGAGTTTTCGGGGCAACGCGAGGTGGCATCGGAAAAGCTGGCCTTCGAGGATGCAGCGACGATCCATGCGCGGATCGAAAAGCTGAAGCCGGTACTCGGCCAGCTTCCCGAAATCGTGCAGCGCCTGGATCAGTTTTCCGCGCTCATGGTTCAGCCCAGTCACATCGCCGGAGGGGTCTCATTCTTCCGCATCGAACAGGGTCGAGTCTCAGGGCCTACAGGGTTCATGATCGAGCCTGCCGAGCACACCAAGTCGCAATCGATGGAAGCGCGCGTTCACGCGTCGCTCGGGAGGATGCCAGCCAGCCAGACCAAATCCGCGCTCGAAACGATGGAGCACATCGCGCTACTTAAGCGCTGGTACTACCGTGGAACTCGCACTGGCGAAATCTTCTGTGCCGACGAAAAAGGCGAATTGCCCATGCGCCGCGTGGTCCGTGGCATCTCGCGCGTGTTCCGCGGAGAGAAGGCAGAGTCTTCACCACAGGGATCACAGAGAACGACAGAGGAAGCGTCGAAGCCCTTATGATTTCCTGTGTTCCATGGGGTGCTTTTTCCGCAAATGCTTACCGAGTACTGACCTTGTAGAAGAGGCTGGCATGCGGCCGTAAGCCGGCGTCAATCCGAGGCAGGGCACCCAACGACTTGTGCGCCCAAAGATCGCGCACATCCAGCACGTCGCCAGAAGTCCCTACGTCCCGCCAGTTGAGCCTCAGCGTTTGCTGAGACTCTCCGAGATTAAACAAGGCAACATAGTGCTCGCCTGCGTTCGCGCCGTTCGCAGTCCAAATGCGAAGGTTTCCCTTATCCAGTACCTGATGTCCGCCGCTGCTGTGCTGATTGACTTCGAGCACGTCTTCATTGGTGATCAGCGCAGTAGAAGCCGGATCGTTCGATGGCAGATCCCCGCCAAAAATCAAGGGCGAACGAAAGATGCTCCATAGTGTCATCACGGTCTGCTGCTCGTCGGGTGTGAACTTGCTCGGAGCGCCTCCGCCTTCTGCGCTCGTGACGCGCAACTTGCCGAGAGGCAGCATGTCGGCATCCGGCCACGTATTGTTCTTGCCGACATACGGAGACCAGTCGCGAGCGTAGTCAAACTGCTGGCGCAGCAGCTTCCAGTCATCCCAGAAATCGTCGGAGATGCGCCACATCTGCGCATACTTCTCGAAGAATTCCACTTCGGAGATTGGTGTCGGCCCAGGAGAGATGCTCAGCACCATCGGCCGTCCAGCTTTCTTGATAGCCAGGCTCAGCGCCTTCATCTCTGCCGGCTGATACAGATGGCTGCCCATATCGTCGGCCTTGATGAAGTCCACGCCCCAGGACGCATACAGCTCCGCGATCGAATCGTAATAGGCTTGCGCGCCCGGCTTCGTCGTGTCGACGCCCCACATGTCAGGGTTCCAGCGGCAGCCGTTTTCTTTATCCGCGATGTCGGCCGCATGATAGGCAGTTCCCTTGATCGGAAGATTCTTCTCAACTGCTTGCCGCGGAATGCCACGCATGATGTGAATGCCGAACTTCAATCCTTTGCTGTGAACATAGTCGGCGAGCGGCTTGAATCCCGCGCCATTGGTCGAGGACGGAAAGCGATTCAGCGCAGGCATCAGACGCCCATACTCGTCCATGGTGAGCGGAGCGCCGGGTTTGTAATCATGTCCTTGCGCGTTCGGCTCGTACCATTGAATGTCGACGACGATGTACTTCCAGCCGTATTTCGCGAGATGCCCGGCCATCCAGTCGGCGTTGGCTTTGACGTTGTCTTCGCGGACGGTGGTGCCATAGGAATCCCAACTGTTCCAGCCCATGGGAGGAGTGGGAGCGGGAGATTGCGCCACAAGAGGAGCGAGGAACAAGAAGAACGTCGTGAGAGCGGATTTCATGATGCGAATTGTATGCCTCACTCTCGCTCGCACCAAAAAAATGGCGGCCATTAAGGCCGCCAAATCACATGTTTTATCCGCATCAATCTGCGCCGAAGAAGTTCTTAACTTTGCGCGACCGCTGGAGTCGTCTTCCACCCGAACCAGCGCCGTCCTGCCCACCGCACCAAGCGCCAGGAGCCAAGAACCGCGACGAAAATTGTTCCCAACCACAGTATTGCCGCAGGAAGATAGAACAGAATCGAGATGATTGCGGTCGCGTAATCGCCCACGGCCTCAAGCCCGTCGCGCAACGCCAGCTTGAGCTGATACAGAGGCCTCCAGTTCAGGCCGAACACCTGTGCCTCAGATTCGGTACGCAGCGAGACGGAAATTGCGACCGTCTCAACTTGCTTCGCGAGTGCGTTGAATTCGGCCTGCTGCTGTTCGATCTGTCCCCGGACGTTACTGAGCTGCTCGCTGACCGCAAGCATATCCTTCACCGTGTGCGCCTGTTTCAGGATGTAGAGGTATCCGGCTTCTTCCGCGCGCAGATTGCGCAGGTTGGCATCCTGATCGACGTACTGGCGAGTCACGTCCTGGGCGTCGACTTTCTCACTCTCCACGCGCAGCCCAAGCTTACGAATTCCGGCTCGCGCTTCGTCGAAGCGATTGGCAGGAACGCGGATCGTCAGTGATGCACTGTTTTCGCCGCCGCTTTCCGAGTTCACTAGATAGCCGCCAGATGCGTCCGCCAAGGCCGCGATTTTCTGCGCTATCTCGGCTGGATGCTGCACGATCATCGATATTGATGTCGTGCGGACAATCTTCCGTTCAACCGCAATCGGACTCTCAAGTTTTCCCTCGACTGATTTCAACGCGAGACTATGAGTACCCGCCGCCAGTGGCGCAGTAGGCGCGGCCGCGAGACCAGGTTCGGATTCGATTCTCTGGTCGTAGGCCACAAGATTCGTGCTTTTGCGATGCAAGGTTGGAATCGCGACAGCCATCCAAACCAGCAAAACTCCTCCAGCGATGAGCATCCACTGCCATGGTTTCCGTATCGTCCCTAGCGACTGCGCCAAAGTCGTCATACCGTTCCTCCCGATGAAAAGGGAACGTACTTACCTTACGAACTTGCAATGGGAATTGTTCCGCGGAGAAAAAGGCCGCCTCAAAGGCCGCCGGTTACCAGAGTTTTATCCGTGTCAATCCGCGTTGATCCGCGGCGAAGAAGTTAGATATCCAGGTTCTTCACGTCCAGCGCATTCTCTTCGATGAACTTGCGCCGCGATTCGACGTCTTCGCCCATCAACGTCGTGAAAATAGTTTCCGAGGCTGCGAGATCCTCGAGTTTCACCGAAAGCAGCGTGCGCCGCTCGGGATCCATCGTGGTCTCCCAAAGCTGCGGGGCCGTCATCTCACCCAGGCCCTTGTAGCGCTGGATCGAGAAATCCTTGCGGCCCTCGTTGATTACGAAATCGCGCAGTTCGCGGACATTGGTCTTCTCGACGACTTCAATATCCGTCTTCCGTTTTGCCGTCTTCGGCGTTTTCTTGTCGGCCCTGTCGTCTGCCGCAGCCGCAGCTTCACCTTCAGCGGAGTCGCCGTTGTTGGCAGCAGCCTTAGCGATTGTCTCCACCACGAACGGCGGCTCCATGTAGGGCTCGATCTGCTTATACTTCGCGATCAGCTGGCGACACTCCGGGCTCGACGCCAGTTCCCAGTTGATGACGTGCTCTGCGCCGTGCTTGTTAACGAAGCTCACTTCCCATAAATTGTGCTCTTCGTCAAATCGTGACTCGACAGTCTTGAAGCCCTCGTCCTTCTGCAGCTTCTTCAATTCTCTTTCGAGACGTTCGATCTTCTTCGACGGCGTCTTCTTGTCACCTTCAAAGTCCGCGCGCTTGGCCAAGTCGAGTTTGGGAATCAATTCCGTCACGCGCTCGTTGCGCACGCGCTTGTCCGCCTTCTCGAAGAATCCAAGGTATTCGTCGAGCACAGTCATGAACTTCGCCAGGTCCTTGCCCTCGAGCTTGGCCGCACCTTCACCGTAGCGGATGATCAGCCCGTCTGCCGCACGCTTCACCATCACTTTCACAAATTCGCGCTCGTCCTTGATGTACTGCTGCGATTTGCCCTTCTTCAGCGAGAAAAGCGGTGGCTGCGCGATGAAGACATTGCCGCGCTTGATCAGTTCCTGCATATGCCGGAAAAAGAAGGTTAGCAGCAGCGTGCGAATGTGGCTTCCGTCAACGTCGGCATCGGTCATCAGGATGATCTTGCCGTAGCGCAGCTTCGTAGGATCGAAATCATCCTTTGCGATGCCCGTGCCCAGCGCCGTGATCATGGCCCTGATTTCCTCGTGCGCCAGCATCTTGTCGTAACGCGCCTTCTCCACGTTCAGAATTTTTCCCTTGAGCGGCAGGATCGCCTGGAAGCGCCGGTCGCGCCCCTGCTTCGCGGTACCGCCTGCTGATTCACCCTCAACGAGGAAGAGTTCGCAACGGCCGGGATCGCGCTCAGAGCAATCCGCCAGCTTTCCCGGCAACCCCCCGGAATCGAGTGCGCCCTTGCGACGCGTCAGATCGCGGGCTTTGCGGGCGGCCTCACGCGCCCGTGCGGCGTCAACCGCCTTGTTGATGATCTTCTTTGCGACCGACGAATTCTGCTCGAAGAACGCTCCCAGCCGCTCGTTCACGAACTGCGTGACCGTGCCGGCGATATCGGAATTCAGCTTGCCCTTGGTCTGCCCCTCAAACTGCGGCTGCGGCAGCTTCACGCTGATCACAGCTACCAGTCCTTCGCGCACGTCGTCGCCGGTCAGGTTTTCTTTCACATCCTTGAATAGGCCCATCTGCTGCCCGGCATAGTTAATGGTGCGCGTCAGCGCGGTGCGGAATCCGGAAAGATGCGTGCCGCCGTCGACCGTGTTGATGTTATTCGCGAAGCTGAAAATCGTTTCGGAATACGCGTCGTTGTACTGCAGACCGATCTCCATGTGGACGCCGTTGCGGTCGTCCTCCATGTAAATGGGACGGTCGTGCAGCACCTGCTTGCCGCGATTGAGATGCTTGATGAACTCCGCGATGCCCCCGTTGTACTTGAATTCTGTCCGCTTCGCCTCGCCGGTCTTGGGATCGATCGTGCGCTCGTCAGTGAGCGTGATCAGCAATCCCTTGTTCAGGAAAGCGAGTTCACGCAGGCGCTGGGCGAGTGTGTCGTAGTTGTACTCGGTAGCTGTGAAGATCGTCGTATCCGGCCGGAAGCGAACTTTCGTCCCAGTCTTCACTTTCGCAACGCCGGTCTTCTTCAGCTTGCTGGTCGGATCGCCCTTCGAATACGTCTGCTGCCAGGTCGCTCCATCGCGCCAGATTTCCAGTTCCAGTTCTTCGCTCAGCGCGTTGACGCAAGAGACGCCAACGCCGTGCAGTCCACCGGAAACTTTGTACGTGGACGAATCGAATTTTCCGCCCGCGTGCAGCTTGGTCATTACGACCTGCGCCGCGGAAACTTTCTCGCCATCGATCTCCATGTCGTCGACGGGAATACCGCGGCCGTCATCGACGACAGTGATGGAGTTGTCGTCATGAATCGTGACATCGATCCTTGTGGCGAATCCGGCGAGCGCCTCGTCAACAGAGTTGTCGACAACTTCGTACACCAGATGATGCAAGCCGAGCTCGCCCGTCGATCCGATGTACATCGCCGGACGCTTGCGCACCGCCTCCATGCCGCCAAGAACTTTGATCGACTCGGCGGTGTAATCGGCGCTGCCGTTTCCGCCATTCGCGGTGTTGATCGGCGTCACTTTTCCGTTTTTTGTCTTGGTCTCTGTGATGGGAGGATTAATCTCTTTGGTGGCCATTCCGCTCCGCGAAAATGTCCGAACTTTTTCTGCTGCAGCCTTGCTGAGCCCTGGAACTTTGGCTGGAAAATTCGCCCCGATCCTGCCCTCCTGAAGTCCACCCGAAACTGACTTCAAGTTATTGAAATTGCTAATAGTTAGGATCGATTATGACTGTCTGAATTATACCACAAAATAGTCACTCTCGGGACCACGGAAAGCGCGCCGAATCGAGGGAGTAATGCCTGAGTTCTCAAGGGAGGAAGGGGGCCTCAAGATCGCCAGGGACTTGAGCGTAATCACGATGTTACGCCGATTCACGCGATCGGCCTCACGGTAGTGGACATAACGGGCAGGGCTATAATCCGCTGCATGAATATGTCGTTCCGACTAGAAATCTTTTCAGTATTTCTAAGCATTCTTATCAGTGGCTGTGCAGCACAGACGGCGGTACCCGCAGGACCACCGAACGAAGTGACAACAACCGTAACAAGCACTTGGAACAAGGCCGCAATTCCATTCAAAGCTGCCGGTGTTATTGCAGTCGGCGACGTTTTCTGGGTATGCGGGGACAACGAGATGATCGCGTCTTCTTCTGATGGTGGGAAGTCCTGGGATGTGCGACATCAGGAAGCAAGCGGCGCGACTCTTTTGAATATAAGCTTCGTCACTGAAAACGTCGGGCACGCTGCTGGGACGAAAGGACGACTGCTCTCCACGGTCGATGGCGGAAAGACCTGGGAGGCTCACACCGCTTACGACGACATATGGGCATTCTCCTTTTCCGGCGCAATCAGCGGCATTGCTGTGATCGGCGGCGATCGCGATGATTCCTCAACAATGGATGGAGACATTCGTCTGACTCACGATGGAGGAAATCATTGGGAAGATATCCCTGCACTAGGCGCCAAGGAACTGAGCCCCTTCACCCTGACTCTTGCAGTCGCAGCTCTTAATGCATCCAACTACGTTATGCTTCGCCGCCAACCGGAAGTTGAGGACGCTTTCTTTGTGACGCACGACGCTGGTAAGTCTTGGCACGTGGTACATCAGAGGGACGACGTCACAAATCGAGAACTCGCACAGTCGGTATTCGTGCATGGCGGCGAATACTGGGCATTCGGTATGGAACTCGTCCATCGCGATACCCGCGGAGGGTATGGCGTGCCGCTCACGCTACACTCTAAGGACGGCGAGACGTGGATTCATGGAACAAGTGGCCCGAAGGAGTTTGGGGGATGCAATCAACAGGGCTGTTACATGTGGGATGGCACCGTCGAGTCGTTATATGGAGAGCATCCACAGTACTGGGCGCTCCCACAGGATGGCACGATGAGCAGGACTTGGGCGCTCACCCAGGATCACGCGTGCACCATTGGGGATTTTCTCCAGTGTGGTTCGGCGATAATCACGGATCAGCCCCAACCGCGGCCCACCCGGCCCTCTGGACCTCTGCCGATCCAAGCCGAGACCATCAAGACGCCGGAACCGGCTTTTCGGCCTGGTTTGCCCGAAGGATGCGTTCAATGCAGGCTGGACTCCATACCTTGGAACATTCAGCAAAAATCCGTGTTGTGGATCGTCGCGACGCTCCATGTTGGCCCTGCGGGCGAGATCAAAGACGTGGCGTTGAACCAAAAGCTTGAAGAACTCGGGCCCCTTATTACACATCAACTCTTGCAGTGGAAGTTTAGGCCATCATCAGACGCCACCGAGGCGACACGAAGCGTGCGGCTTGTAGTTCGATGTGGCTTCGACGATTCCGAGTGCCAAATTATTCCGACGGTCACAGCACAGTGAAATTCTGCAAAGCCATTTGCTCCAGCAAAACAAAATGGGCGGCCTCTTGGCCGCCCATCTCAAACAGATTTTCTGAATCGATCTACGCCGTTGCTGGCCGCTCTCCGCCCTTCGCGCGTCCGGGCTCCAGGTTTGGCTTAATCACGTGCTGCACGCCATCATCTGGCTTCGATGGCGGCTGAACCGGCGGCAGATCCTTGCCGTCGACCAGTATCTTGATTTCGTTTGCGTCGAGCACCTCGCGCTCGATCAGCGCCCGCGCAATGTTCTCGAGCGTATCGCGATTTTCCGAGAGAATCTGCTTCGCCGTGCTGTAGCCATTGTTGACCAGCTTACGCACTTCCTGATCGATCTTGATGGCCGTATCTTCGCTGTAATCGCGATGCTGCGCGATTTCGCGGCCCAGGAAAATCTGCTCTTCCTTTTTGCCGAAGGTCAGCGGGCCCAGATCGCTCATGCCCCACTCGCAGACCATCTTGCGGGCCATGTCGGTGGCGCGCTCAATGTCGTTGCCGGCGCCGGTCGACATCTGGTTCAGGAACAGCTCTTCCGCGATGCGCCCGCCCATCAGGATGGCGATTTCGGTCTCGAGATATCCCTTGTAGTAGTTGTGGCGATCGTCGATGGGCAGCTGCATGGTCACGCCCAGCGCCATGCCGCGCGGGATGATCGTGACCTTGTGCAGCGGATCGGAATTCGGCAGCTTCGCCGCAACCAGCGCGTGTCCGGCCTCGTGATAGGCTGTGTTTTTCTTCTCCTCGTCGGTGAGCAGCAGCGACTTGCGCTCCACTCCCATCAGGACCTTGTCTTTTGCGAGCTCGAAATCGTACTGCAGAACTGCTTTGCGATTCTGGCGAGCCGCAGCCAATGCCGCTTCGTTCACCATGTTGGCGAGATCAGCACCCGAAAATCCCGGCGTTCCGCGCGCAAGAACGGAGAGATCAACATCTTCGGCAAGGGGAATTTTACGGGTATGCACGCGCAGGATTTCTTCGCGCCCGCGCACATCCGGACGGCTCACCACCACGCGCCGGTCGAAGCGTCCGGGCCGCAGCAGCGCGGGATCGAGCACGTCAGGCCGGTTCGTCGCCGCCATCAGGATGACGCCTTCATTCGATTCGAAGCCGTCCATCTCGACCAGCAACTGGTTCAGGGTCTGCTCCCGCTCATCGTGTCCGCCGCCGAGACCGGCGCCGCGATGGCGTCCAACCGCGTCAATTTCGTCGATGAAGATGATGCAGGGCGCATTCTTCTTGCCTTGCTCGAACAGGTCGCGCACGCGGCTAGCGCCTACGCCAACGAACATCTCGACAAAGTCTGATCCTGAAATCGAAAAGAAAGGAACGTTCGCCTCGCCTGCTACGGCGCGCGCCAGCAAAGTTTTGCCGGTGCCCGGAGGCCCGACCAGCAGCACGCCTTTCGGAATGCGCCCGCCGAGCTTCTGAAATTTCTGCGCCTCGCGCAGGAACTCAATAATCTCGCGCAGCTCTTCTTTGGCTTCCTCCACGCCGGCCACGTCTTTGAATGTGACCTTCTTCTGCTGCATCGAGAGCAGCCGCGCCCGGCTCTTGCCAAACGACAGGGCCTTATTTCCGCCTGTCTGCATCTGGCGAATCATGAAGAACCACAACGCGCCCAGCAGGATCAGAGGAGCCCACGTCCCAAGCAACTGCAGCGGCAAGCTGCCGCTATTCACATCGCGGAAGGTGATGGTAACGCCCTTGTCGCGCAGCGTCTTGACCATGTCGGGATAGTTCACCGGGGCGGTGGTGTGAAATGCGGAGTTGTCCGTCAGCTTTCCCTTGACCTGCTGCCCGTCCACGGTGACGTCATGCACGTGGCCGTTCTCCACATCCGTCATGAATTCGCTGAAGTTAATCTCTTTGTCTTTTTGCGGATCACGGGCCGACTTGACCACCTGCCACAGCAGCAGGGCCGACACCCCGATCAGCAACCAGAACAACACCGTCTTGACTGTCGAGTTCACCTAGAGGACTCCTGAATCCAAGTGCCCAAAAGCGGCACGCCTAAAGCATTAGATGCCCTGGCTCCAATTTTGATTGGGCGAAATACAGCTTATTCTACCTTTTGTACAACAAAAAAGCCCTGCGCTCCAAGAACGACTTAAGTTACGGAGGTTCTTGGGGTTGGGTCCGTGGTAGCCGGCTCGCTATCTGAGAGCGGCGAGGTAGGGCAGGTTGCGGTTCGTCTGCTCCACCGCTCCTAGACCGTAGCCTACCAGGAAAGCCTCGTCGACCAGAAAGCCGAAATAATCCGGCTGAAGCAGCACCCGGCGCGCCGACTGGCGGTCCAGCAAGGTCACCAGCTTGACCGAGGCAGCTCCACGAGCCCGCAGGTCGCTCATCAGGAATTCGCTGGTTACGCCCGAATGCACCAGACCTTCCACGAGCAGAATGTGCTGGCCTTTAATGTCAGGCTCATGGCTGAAAAAAATCTCCATGATCTCGCCAGTTTGACCCTTGGTGTATCTGGGCTTGATGAACTGGCACACGACCGGGACTTGCACCGCGCGGACCAGGTCAGCCTGAAACATGAAGGCATTTTCAAGGACGGCCAACATCTGCACAGTCTGGCCCTTGTAATCGTCGGAGATCTGGCGGCCGAGTTCCTTCACCCGCTTTTGAATCTGGTCGGCGCTGATCACCTGACGCAGGGCCTCGGTTTGCGAAGCAGTCATTATGTAGTTGCGCCTCCCGGCGCTTCTAGAACTTATCCTCTTTCGCGAGCAGACGTGTCTCGCGGATCAGGACCGCTTCGCGCTGCGGACGGGCTTGCATCTGTGCCGACAACGGAAAGCCGCGCGCCCAAACGATCTCATCTCCGCTCACGACGACCGGCCAAAGCTTGCGATCGGGCTGAACCACGTGAAGTTCTTGCAGCAATTCCTTGATCTTCTTGGGGGATTTGGTATGGGCCGGCCAGAATCGATCTCCTGCGCGCCAGTTCCGCACCTTTAGCGCTCCGGGCAAAGACTCCGCGTCCAGGAGTTGCTCCGGATTATACGCCTCCGTTCCCGCTGGAATGCGGCAAGCCTCGAATCGCGAACCAGTCTCGTGAACTTCGACCTGCCCGGGCAGAGGCAGGTCGTATTCGTAAGCGGCAGAGGCTGCGGATTCGCGCAGATCGGGGGTCAGGAAAATCAAAGCGTGTGGTTCGCGGACCAGCTTCCAGCCGAGCGGAAGGGAAAGTTCCTTGCCGGATTCTCGCTCGTTCGCCGCGAAGTCGAGAATCTGCTCAATGTGCTTGAAACCGAGAGGGATTCCTGCATGCTCTCCGATTGCCATGACCACCCTGCGCTGAACGGCGTCCGGTTCGCCGAGAAACCAGACGCGATCGACGCTGGCGTTCATGACGAGCGAGGGAGTGGAGTCGATGCGGGATTGGAGGACATCGTGGAGCGGCCGTTCAGGGCCGCTGGGTGGCGCAGCGCTTTCAGCGCTGCGGTTCGTATCGATTGCAAGAACATGGGGCTTTAGCCCCCGAGCTGTGGGAAGGCGGATCTGCACCAAATTGGTCGCGTGTTTTACCCACTCCGGCTCCGACCAATGCACGGCGGTTCCCATCCATCCCGAGAGTTCGTTTTCCCAATAATCTTCTTCGCCGCGCGCGATCTCGGCCAACTCGGCCAGACTCTCCGCCACCGCCGGATTGAATTCTTTTTCAAGGAGCGGCATGACCAGCTTGCGGATGCGATTGCGCGTGAACTTCGCATCGTCGTTGCTGGCATCGTCCCGCCAGGGCTGACCGATTTCCTTGAGATAGTGCTCGAGATCGCGTCGGCGAATGTTAAGCAGCGGCCGAACGATTTCGCCGCAAAGGTCACCCTCATCGTCTTCAACCGGAATTCGAGGATAAATTCCGCCAAGGCCACGCAGGCCCGCCCCGCGAATCAGTCGCATGAGCACAGTCTCAGCCTGATCGTCGAGCGTGTGCCCAGTGGCGACCTTATCCACGCTTTTGTGTGGTGTACCTGAGGGTGAAGGTGGGGTGCCCCAGGTCTCGCCGCTTTTGCGAGACCTGGGAGCAGCCGCACCGTGGAAGAGCGGCGCTTCAGCGCCGCGTGAAGGCATCTCGCTCGATGAGGGCTTTAGCGCCTGTGGCCCGTCCTCGATCAAAGATCTGAAGAACCCATATCGCAGCTCCCGTGCGGCCGTTTCCAGGCTGACGCCTTCGTCGCGCGCATGTCCCGCCACGTCGTCGCTGTCGACGAAGAATTCCAGATCATGCTGCCGCGCCAACTCCGCGACGAACTGCTCATCCGCGTCCGACTCCGCCCCACGCAACTTGTGATTGAAATGAACGACAGAGAGAACAATCCCCAACTCGCTCCGTAACTCGAGCACTAGGCGAAACAGCGCAACCGAATCAATCCCGCCAGAAACGGCCACACCGACACGATCTCCAGCCTTCAGCAGTTCGTGCTGCCGGATATGCGAGAGCAGGCGTTGTGCGAGGGAGTGCACGAGAACATGGTACAACCCCTGCACATGTAGGGACAGCCGCCCTCGGCTCTCCGGTCGAGCGAAGCTCGACGGAGCATCCCGAGGCCTCACTCCTTCGTAATCTTTAATTTGCTCTGCCTTGTCGGTACCGTCTATGTATGAGTTTCTCTATGAAGTCGCTCACCATCGTGCTTTTGTTAATACCGTTTGCCTCTGCGCAACAAACGTCCCATGTAATGGACGGTGAACAAAATGGAGGCGCGGCTATCGTGTACTCCGAAGGCGGTGCATTCATCATTGATGCGCCGAACGGATGGACTGTCGACCGTGAGGTTGGCAAAAAGCACGGAGTTTGCTGCGTTTATTATCCGAAAGGCTCTAGCTTCGAGAACTCAGAGACTGTGATGTATCCCAATATCATTACCAAGGGGCCCGGGCAAAGCACCTTGGACGAATTCATGGCCTCGGATCTCGCTGACTTTAGGGATCACAGTCCAAACATGACCTACGAGAATGGCGCCGACATACATCTTAAGAACAGGAGAGTCGCCAAGCTGCGGATTTTTCACAACGTCAACCAGGGTTCGTCCGAAGCCGTAGCCTACATCGACGAAGAAAAAATCATTGCACTTTTTGTGGTGAGTTCAAAGACAAGAAAGGGATTGAATAGTTCAATTCCGACGCTCCGCTCGATCCTGCAGAGTTATGGATACATGGACGTGAAGTTTGAAAACGGGGCGCAACAGGACCAAAAGCGCTCGTTCCAATTCCCGAAAGACTGATGCCGCCGAGCTGCGCTCGCCCCGGACAGCCGAGGGCGGCTGTCCCTACATGGTCCTTCTCTGTGCCTCTGTGCTGAAGACTATAACCCTGCGCTCTTCTCTTTGATCAGCTTCGCAATCTTCTCCACGAACTCCGCCGTCGGCATGTCCTCGGTTTTCTCTTTCCCGCGCGTGCGGACGTTCACCTTTCCCGCCTCGGCTTCTTTATCTCCGACGACGAGCAGGAACGGCACTTTCTGCAGCGCGTGCTCGCGAATCTTCGCGTTCATCTTCTCGTTGCGTGCGTCCACTTCCACGCGCACGCCGACTTCCTTGAGTTGCGCCGCCACTTTGTTCGCGTACTCCGCGTGACGCTCGCTGATCGGGATCATGACCGCCTGCACAGGCGACAGCCATACCGGAAACGCTCCCGCGTAGTGCTCGATCAGCACACCGAAGAATCGCTCGATCGACCCATACAGCGCGCGATGCACCATGACCGGCTGCTTGCGCGACCCGTCTTCGGCGACATACTCCAATCCGAAGCGCTGCGGCAGGTTGAAGTCGAACTGCACAGTCGAAAGTTGCCACAGGCGCCCGATCGCATCTACCAGTTTGATATCGATCTTCGGGCCGTAGAACGCGGCCTCGCCTGGGATCGTCTTATATTCGATTCCGCGCTCCTTGAGCACTTTCTCGAGCGACTGCTGGGCGTGGTTCCACTGCTCTTCGCTGCCGACGAAATTCTTCCTGTCATCCGGATTCCACGTCGAAAGCTCCGTCTGAAACTGATCGAATCCGAAATCTTTCAAGGTATCTGAAGCAAATTCCAGGCAGGCTGCGATCTCGTCTTCGATCTGTTCCGGCGTGCAGAAAATGTGCGCGTCATCCTGGGTAAAACCCCTAACCCGCAATAACCCATGCATCACGCCCGACCGCTCATAGCGATACACCGTGCCCAGCTCGCCCAGGCGCACCGGCAAATCTCGATACGACTTCAGCCCGTCGCGATAAATCAAAATGTGTCCCGGGCAGTTCATCGGCTTCAGGCGATACTCGGCGTCATCGAGTTCCATCGCGTCAAACATATTCTGCGAGTAGTAACCCTCGTGCCCCGAGGTCTGCCATAACTGGCGACGCATAACGTGGGGCGTGTAGACGAGCGAATATCCGCGCTTGAGGTACTGCTCGCGCATCCAGTCTTCCATCTCTTTGCGGACGATCCCGCCCTTGGGATGCCAGAAGATCAGCCCCGGCCCGGCCAGTTCCTGAATTGAGAACAGATCAAGCTGCTTCCCGAGCACGCGGTGATCGCGCTTCTTCGTCTCCTCGATGTGCTTCAGGTAATCGTCGAGATCTTTTTTTGAGAAGAACGACGTACCGTAAATCCGCTGCAGCTGCGGATTCTTCTCGTCCCCGAGCCAGTACGCCCCGGCGATATTGAGCAGCTTGAAGGCTTTGATCCTTCCAGTCGACGGAATATGTGGGCCACGGCAGAAGTCGGTGAACTTGCCGGTGCGGTAGATCGAAATCTTTTCGTCGGGCTTGGTGAACTGCTCGACGAAATGGCACTTCATGAAATCGCCTTCTTTTTTGAACTCGGCCAGTCCCTGATCCCGAGGTACAAACTCGCGAGCGTAAGGAATGTTCTGCTGCACGAGTTCCTGCATCTTCTTTTCGATCTTTTCGAGATCCTCGGGCGTGAACGGCGTCGGACGGTAGAAGTCGTAGAAGAATCCGCTCTCCGTTGCCGGACCATGTCCGAGCTTAGTCTCAGGGAAAAGCTCCAGCACAGCGGCAGCCAGCAGATGCGCCGACGAATGCCGGTACACTTCGAGCGCCTCAGGATCTTTTTCCGTGATCAGGCGAAGATCGGTGTCGCTTTCGAGCGGCTTGGCGAGATCGATTAGCGCGAACTGGGATGCTGCGCCCGCCTGATTTCCATTGGACGATATCTTCGCGACCAGCGCCGCATCCGCCAGCCGGGGACTGATGGACTTTGCAATCTCAAGCGCAGTCGTGCCCTTGGGAACTTCCTTGACGCTCCCATCCGGAAGCTTCACATGAATGCTTTCAGCCATAGTTTGAGCCTTGCAGGAATACTGAATTCTCCAGTTTAGAGAAGGGTATAGGGAGGGTCAAACGCGACCAGGGGGCGGAATCAAAAGATGGCAAAAGCCAAACTGGGTTTAGCGAAGCCTGACGGGAACGGTGCCGAAGTTGTCCTTCACGACCGCGGTGCGAATCGCGGAAATTCCCGCCCTTCGCAAAGTGCGCGAAGGACGGGCAGCCACTGTCTTGATTGCGCCAGCGAGCTCAAGAGGCCGCGGGTCGCAACCTGCGGCCTTATCTCCGGCCACAGCCTACATCTGCACATCCTTGACATGTGTCGCGATGTACCATTTGTTGCCGAAGTTATCCTTCACCGCGGCATTGCGGTCGCCGTAGGGCTGATCGGTCGGCTCCTGGAATGAGACCGCCCCAGCCGCAACGGCTCGCCGGTACACCGCCTCACAATCCGGAACATACAGGTAGAACATAGCGGGCATGGTTTCGTATTTTCCGTGCGCCTCACCCATCTCGATGACGGAATCACCGACGCGCAGCGCGGCGTGATTCACGACGCCGTCGGGCGAAACGTACTTGACCATTTCCTCTGCACCGAACCCGCGTTTGAGGAAGCTGATTAGCGGCTCCGCACGCTGTGGATGCAGATACGGATTCACGCTAAACAAGCCCTGCGGCTTGTAGCTCTGGCCTTTGGCCGTGGCAATGTACCAGAAATTGCCTGCCTGATCTTTCACCGTGGCGGAGCGCTCGCCATAGTCCTGATCGCGCGGCTCATCGATAAGCGCCGCGCCCGCGGCCAATGCCTTCTTGAAGACCGCATCAGCATCTTCCACATACACGTGCAGGGCGCCCGGCTGCAGAGTTCCGGGGAATTTCTTGCCTGGGATGCCGCCGCCCATCATCAGCCTGGAATCTCCAATGCGAGCTTCGGCGTGTACCCCGGTGGGCATGATGACTCGTTCGATTTCTTCCGCGTCAAAGGCGTTCTTCACGAACTCCAAAAGCGCCACGCCATCCGCGGCGACGAGGTAGGGCGTGACCATGCGGAAGCCGCGTGGAACCGGGCTCACGACGGCCTTCTCCAGAATTCTCCCTCCTTCGGGCCCATGGGTCTCCCCTTTCATGCGCCGGTGCATTTCTTCCACTGACATTTCTTCTTTCACAGTGAAGATGGCCCAGGTATAGCCAAACGGATCTTCCACGGTTGCGTCGCGGTGTCCGTAGAACTGGTCTTTCGGTGGACGCACCAGCTTCATGCCTTCGGCCTCAGCATGTTTCGCGAATGCGTCCACATCCGGAACCTCAATGGAAATCGAGATCGGCGAGTTTCCCAGCGTTTCAGCGCTGAAGCGGCCGCCCTCGGGCCATTCCCCGGTGATATCGATGGCTGAATCGCCGATCATCAGTTCGGCGTGCGGGATGCTGTCACCCACCTGGAATCGGAATTTTTCCTTGGCGCCCAAAGCCCGCGAGTAGAACTCGATTGCCTTGGCAGGATCTCGGAACGCTAATCTTGGGGTCGCAGTCACGCGAACTCCGCGGACCGGCTCAGCAACGGTGGACATACGCTTCTTACCTCCTAATTCGGATTTCAATCGTGCCTTGAAACTTGCATTCGGCAGATTGCGCAAGTCCGCCGCGATGCGCACCAGTGGCTCGATCTCCCCTGCCGCTTTGCCAACCCGGCCATCGTTTCGAGCCAGCATCGCCTCGACAGCCTGGTTCAGCTGCTCGATCTTCTTGCTCTCGCCATTTCCCGGTTTTAGAGAGCGCTTAGGCATCGGCACCCTCCATGCGCGCCCGCAACGTGCTCAGAGCGCGAAACTGTAATTGCTTCACTGCACCTTCCGTCTTGCGTATTGCCGCTGCCACTTCGCGGATGCTTTTCTGCTCCACGAATCGCAGCACTACCACTCTCTTCTGTTCCGCCGGCAATGTGTCGACCAGGCGAAACAACGTGGCGCGCCGTTCGACCTCTTCGATCTCCGCCGGACTGGCCGGCGCCGATGCGATCGCCTCCTCATCAACGACCTCACGGCCGGACCGCAGCCAGCGGTCTGAAATCAGGTTGGCCGCGATCCGGAACAGCCAGGCCGCAAAGGGAATCCCGCGCCATTCGAAGCGGTTCAGATTCGCCAGCGCCTGCTGGAACACTTCCGAGGTCAGATCTTCGGTTTCGGCCCGGTCATGCACCCGTTTCACGATGTGGGCATAGACCCGCTCGAAATTGATTTCGTAGAGGTCGGCAAAGCGGGCGGGGTCCTGCTGCGCAGCTTCGATCAGAAGCCGCTCGTCCGCTTCTTTTTTCAGGGCCTTCAACCGAGGTCTCCGCGGTGTCTACATCAAGCTTAACGCCGGCCTGAGGGAAAAGGTTACGGGGAGGAAAATACACAGGCCAATTTTTTCCTGTCACTTTCCGGGGGCCTTGTAGCATCAAACTTGCGGTACTCGTGTAAATCAAAATCGGAGTCGTGACCTATGGAAGCGATCACCGGAGTTTTTCAAACCAGATCAGAGGCGGAGCGGGCCTTACGCGAGCTGCACAATGCGGGCATCCCCGCCGATCGAGTCACGCTGCTGCTGCCCGGCAGCGTGGATCAGGTCGAAAAAGAGGTGCAGGCGGTGCCCACCGACTCGACCGAGCAGCCAGGCATGGGAAATGCCATCGGCGCACTGCTTGGTGGAGGGGTTGGGATCACCGGCGGCTCGCTGCTGATGGCCCTTGTCCCAGGTCTCGGACCTGTGACCGCCCTGGGTCTGTTAGGCGCGGGGATTCTGGGGGCCGCGGGAGCGAGCATCGGCGCTGTGATCGGGAGTAAAGCCGAGAAGGCCACCATTGAAGGCCTTCCGGAGGACGAAATCTTCATTTATGAAGATGCTCTCCGCAAGGGAAGGAGTGTGATTGTAGCCTTGGTACAGAATCACGGATCAGAATCCCTCGTCCGTGACCTGCTCAAACGAAGCGGGGCTGAAACCATCGACGACGCCCGCGAACAGTGGTGGACTGGGCTGCGAAGTGCCGAGAAAGGCCACTACGATGGGGCGATGCAGACATCCGGGAAAGCCCCGGCTCGAAACTTTGCCGAGGACGAAAAATTCTATCGCCTCGGCTTCGAAGCCGCCCTGCATGCCCGCACCCGCTGCATGGAATTCGACCAGGTTTCAGCCGCGATGGATGCCGCGCTCGAAGACGTGCAGCGGCAGTACCCGGGCGAGCAGGTGGAAGACGCCTTTACTCGCGGATATCAGCGTGGCCGGGAATACTATCAGCATCTCTGCGATGAGACGAGCAAAGCAGCGTAATTGGACCGTACGGCGCCCTGAAAAAGCTCTGTGATGTGCGCAGGAACGCCTCGCGATTGACAGTACAGCGAACGTCTCCGCAGCATCGATCATGCTGGCAGTCGTACGATCCCTCAGAGCGCTGACGCGCTCCTCAGGATGACATCCGCTCATGTGCATCGGAAAGATGAGGATGTGAAGCTGCGCGTAACGACCACTACCTGACCCCTGGGCCCTAGCCCCTGATCCCTGATCCCTGATCCCTGATGTAGAGCCCTTCCAGCGCCTTCTGCACCCTCGCTGAAAGCGCTCCCATATCCCGCATCGTCAGCCCCGCCGTTGAGATCGGCTCTCCTACGCGCATCTCCAGCGGACGCGATTTGATGTGATATGTATCCATCGGCAACAGCTCGTAGGTTCCGACCAATGCAACAGGAACGATATCCACCTGAGCCTTGATCGCCAGGAAAAATGCTCCCGGCAGAAACGGTTTAATCTCCCCATCCGGCGTTCGTCCGCCTTCTGGAAAGATCACCAGTGGCATTCCCTCTTTCAAACCTTTCAAGCCTGCGCGAATGCTGCTGATGGAGCGAGCCGGATTCTGCTGGTCAACGCAGATCTGTCCCGAACGCTTCAACTGCCACCCAATCACCGGATAGGAGAGAAGTTCCTTCTTGAAGGCGATGCGGAATCGAAACGGCAAATTCACATACAGCACAGGAATGTCGAGCGCCGAGGCGTGATTTGCCGCGTAGATGTGCGCTTTCGAAGTGTCAATCTTGTCGAGGCCCGTGACGGTCACAGGCGAGAGAATCGTCTTCATGATGAGCCACGACCAGGCGCGCGCAAACCAGTCCATAGCGGGAGGATTGAACAGTCCCGCAATCAGCGAGCCGGTGCCCATCACCAGCGTGTAAATCCAGATCAGCGGATCGTAAATCAGGTAGGAACGCAGATGGCTTACCCAGCCATATCTGCGTCCAGCAATCGCATGAGGACTCTGCCTTGGAGGGACGAGCGGAACGGCCCGTGGCCCGCCTTGTTGCCCCTGATCTTCAACTGGCTCCACAGATGAATTCACTTCCTGCACACTTCCATTCTAGGGAAACGCCCGATTCTATGCCTGTCAGGCAGGCACTTTCAGAAAGCGCATCGCCTCTCCAACCAGATAAATCGATCCGGTTACGACGATCACCGAGCCTCGTTCTGCTGCGCCTCGTGCGCATTCGAGCGCATGCGAAACGTCGGGGACGGCTTCAATCTCGGCGCTCACGCGGCTCGCAGCCTGCTGAATTTCCTCAGGCGATGCTGAACGCGGATTATCTGGCCGGGTCGCAAAGACGCGCATCGCCATCGGAAACAAGATCTCCGCTATCTCTGAGATTGCCTTGTCGCGCATCGCCCCGAAAACAAAAATCAGCGGACGGTCGTCGCAGCGCTCCGAAAGGGCGGAACGCAGTGCCCAGGCTCCTGCGGGATTATGCGCAACATCAAGTACGATCTCGGGCCAGCCTCCTCGTGGCGGCAGCACTTCAAATCGACCTGGCCAGCGCGTCTCGCGAATGCCTCGCTCAATGGACTCGGCTGTAATTGCCCGGCAGCCCTTCTTGCCCAGTTCTTCGGCGGCGGCGATGGCCAGCGCAATATTCCTTAATTGATGTCGCCCGACCAGTGGCGATTCCACCAGAATTTGTTTTCCCATGACCTGCAGAGGATATCGATAGCGTGGCTCCGAGCTCGGGGCTCGCAATTCTGGACTGGCGGGCGATACCGGCGGCACATACTGAACCGCGCTGACACCCAACGCATCCAGATCGAGAATCGTATTGCCGATCACGTCATTGGCTTCTGGTTGCTGCGGCAAGGTCACGACCACGCCGCCGGGCCGAATGATGCCTGCCTTCTCACGCGCAATCTCACTCACGGTATTGCCAAGGAATTTCTGATGGTCGAGAGAGACGTCGGTAATCACGCTGACGAGAGGTTCGACCACGTTGGTCGCGTCAAGACGTCCGCCCATCCCCACTTCGAGCACCGCAATGTCGGCGTGTTCACGCAAGAAATAAGCAAAGGCGATTGCGGTCATCATTTCGAAGAAACTGGGATGCCAAGGCAATTTCCCGCATTCGACCAGGCGTTCGGCGAGTGCATCGACCTGACCGTGGAGGCCGGCGAAATCTTCGTCGCCGATTTCGCTGCCATTAATGCGAATTCGTTCATTGAGCCGCAGCAGATGCGGCGAGGTATAAAGGCCGGTCTTTAAGCCGGACGACTTCAGGATCGAAGCCAGCGTCGCAGCGGTCGATCCTTTGCCATTCGTGCCCGCGATAAGCACACTTGGGAACGCGCGCTCGGGATGATCGATCGCAGCGAGCAATCCACGCATGTGTGCCAGGTCGAATTTGTGGGATGGCGTATGCGCCAGTTCGTGCCCCAGCGCAAACATGCTCGCAACGGCGGTTTCGTAACTCAAACCAGACCTCAGACCTCGGCCCACAGACTTAAGCTTGATTCATCAGCTTATCAGCAGGAGTCCTCAGCTGCGAGATCGGAACCCCAACCGGGAGGTGAGTGTTTCTGAGGTGTGAGGGCCGAGGTCCGAGGCCCGCTTCACGCCGCCATGAACGCAAGCGCCCGCGCGATGTAAGGCTTGAGCTGTTTGCGGGGGACGACCGCGTCCAGCATCCCATGCTGCAGGAGGAACTCACTGCGCTGAAAGCCGGGCGGAAGCTTCTGGCGGATGGTCTGCTCGATCACTCGAGGTCCGGCGAAACCGATGAGCGCGTCTGGTTCGGCGATATTCAGGTCCCCCAGCATGGCGAATGAAGCGGTGACGCCACCGGTTGTGGGATCCGTCAGCACGGAAATGTAGGGGACTCGCGACTTATCCAGCTTTGCCAATGCTGCTGAAATCTTGGCCAGTTGCATCAGGCTGATGACGCCTTCCATCATCCGGGCGCCCCCCGATGCCGAGACGATGATGAGAGGCGTGTGCGTATCGGCAGCGCGCTCGACCGCCCGAGTAATTGCCTCCCCCACCACTGCCCCCATGCTGCCGCCGATGAAAGAATATTCCATCACGCTGGCAATGATCGACTTGCCCATCAGCTTGCCTTCTGCGTTGATGACGGCGTCCTTCAGTCCGGTATCCTTCTGGGCTTGCTTCAGCCGGGAGGAATAGGGCTTCAGGTCGACAAACTTCAGGGGGTCGGTGGAAGAGATCTCCGCGTCGAAGATCTGGTATTGATTGTCATCCATTAGCTGCGCCAGGCGGGTGCGGGCGTCGATCCGGAAGTGCTTGTCGCACTTCGGACAGACGTTCATGTTCTCTTCCAGATCTTTCTTCCAGATAATCTGGCGGCAGTTCTCACACTTGACCCACAACCCCTCGGTGCGGACTTTCTTTTCGCCCGAGGTGTCCAGTTCGCCGGATTCGCGCTTAAACCAAGCCATGGCGGATTTTGTAATTGCGTAATTTGGTAATTGCGCAATTGAAAACCTGCCGCCCCGAACAGTTTTCAAATTACCCGATTACCAAATTACAAAATTACCAAATTCAGTATTCGATTCCTCTCTGCGCCATCACGCCCTTCTCGTACGCGTGCTTCACCTGGCGCATTTCCGTAACCGTATCGGCGATCTCAACAATTGTGGGGTGCGCGTTCCGTCCCGTCAAGATGACATGCACCATCTCCGGTTTCTTCTTGAGGCTTTCAACCACTTTCGCCGGATCGAGCATGCCGTAGCTGATGGCGTAGTTAATTTCGTCAAGCACGACCAGATCCCAGTTTCCGGAGTGAATCGCCTGATCGGCCTGGGCCCAGGCATCCTCCACCATTTTTACGTCTTCCGGATCTGGCTTCTCCGTGCCGACCTTGACGAATCCGCGGCCCATCTGCCGCATGACGAATTTGTCTCCGAAGGCCTGCACAGCATCGAGTTCTCCGTAGTGCCAGGAGCCCTTCAGAAACTGAAGCATAAGGACTCTCATGCCCTGGCCGACGGCGCGCAGAGCCGTTCCCATGGCCGCGGTGGTCTTTCCTTTGCCCGGTCCGGTATTCACGATGATGAGACCACGACGAACGTCAGACATGCCGAGAAGAAGGAACTCTTGATTCTACTGGAAGCGCCGCTGTTTGATTCCTGCGCTCTGTAACCCGAGCCAACAATTCGCGGCCGACTTGTCCATTGCTGGACAGTCTCGTCCGAGGCCGGACGAGAACGCTGATCCTGATCGAGCAGCCGACACTCATCTTATCAAGCATTTAGGCGGCGTTCACGGTGGAAGCCGATTTGCACGTCAAGATGCCTCTTGGGGTGCTCGGAACTTGGGGTTCGCATCACCCAATCGCAACCAAACAACGGTTCTGGCGCTTCTCTCGGCCAGCGGCAGGATTCGAGAAATGCTTTTTTCGCGTATCATTTCTGCAACGAACAAAAAAGTCTGTCGTCGCGAATTTTTCCGCGGAACTGCTGCATCCAAGATTGCGTACCCCAGTCAGACGGATCTCTGTCCTTCCCATGCACGCGGAGGTCTCATGTTGGTCAACACGTATGCCGTGTTATTGTTTGCCTTAGCGGCAGCGCTTCCAGCCTTTTCCTGGCAGCGTGTCAGCGCTCGTCCCCCCGTGGTGGATTCCGGCGACCCGGAGACAATCCGTGAGATCCGGGAGCTGGAGCGCCAGGCCCGGGAAGCGAGCCTCCGCCGCGATGCAGATTTCTCCCAGCGCACGCTTGCCGAAGACTACGTCGCCATCACTCCACTCGGTCAGGTCACGACCAAACAGGACACCGTGTCGGCCCGCAAGAGCGGACAGCTTCGCTATGAAACCATCGACGTCAGCGACATGGTGATCCGCCTCTATGGCGATACCGCAGTCGTTACCGCCCGGGCTGACGTCAAAGGCCATCAACTTGGGGAAGACTTCAGTGGTCCGTACCGCTACACTCGCGTGTGGGTTCGCCGCGGAGGACACTGGCAGGCGGTAAGCTATCAGGCTACCGTCACCCAGTAAGCTTCTAGACATTTCCTAAATTCTGTAATTTCCGCGCTGCCGACTCCGGGCGCGATTTTTCACTACAATGGCTGGCGTCAGGAGGCCTATGACTCTTCCTCACGGGCGAATCGCGCCTTGCTTGTTCGCTCTCATTATCATCTGCAGTGCAGCTTCCCCGGCGCAGGAGCCACAGCTTTCCGCGGCCAAACGCACCCAGATCGACGCCGCGGTCTCGAAGTTCATGGCCTCGACGCACGTCCCGGGAGTTAGTGTCGCGGTGGTCGAAGGCGGTCGACTGGAATGGGCCGCTGGATTCGGTTTTGCCGACCTCGAAAACAATGTGCCAGCGACTGAGCAAACCCTCTTTCGGCTGGGGTCGATCTCGAAACCGCTGACTGCTGTTGGAGCGATGGAACTGGTGGAGGGCGGACAACTCGATCTCGACGCTCCCGTGCAGAAGTACTGTCCGGCGTTTCCGCAGAAATCGGGTACGATCACGACGCGACTAGTGATGGGTCATCTCGCCGGCATTCGTCATTACAAGGGTGGATCGCAAGACGACCCGGAGATCGGCAACACCAAGCACTTCGACGATCCGATTCAGGGCGGGCTCGACTTCTTCAGGAACGATGCGCTGTTGTCGGAACCGGGTGCGCACTTTCACTATTCGACGCAGGGATACACCGTGGTCGGCTGCGTGATTGAAGGAGCTACGAAAACGAAATACGTCGATTACATAAAAAAGAGTGTGTTCGGACCTGCCGGGATGGAGCAGACGCAAGTCGACAATCGCTTCACGATCATCCCCTACCGCACGCGGTTTTACGCGAAGACGAAATCGGGCACCGTCGAGAACGCCGACTTTCTCGATTCGAGTTACAAAATTCCTGGTGGCGGATGGCTGTCTTCCGCCGAAGACATGGGCCGCTTCGAGATCGCTATCCTGAATGACAAGCTCATGAAGCCGGCGACGCGCGAATTGATGTGGACGCCACTGAAGCCTTCCGATGGTTCCGCGCCGAATGGCTATGCGCTCGGCTGGGGATCGATCACTATGAATGGCGTTCGCGTTGTGGGACACAGCGGCGGACAGCAAGGCACCAGCACCGATTTCCTGATTGCTCCAGAGCAGAAATCCGGAGTCGTCGTGCTCACAAACATGGAGGGGATTTCGGCCAACGAGCTGTCGAAGGAAATTCTCGCGATCATTCTCGGCAAAACAGCAACGTCAGGGCAGAAGCCGTAGCCGTAGCTCTCATTACGGTTGGTTTTGAAAGGGTGCGCCTTCAGGCGCACCGGTCGAGGTCAACAAACACAGGCGGCCTTAGCCGCTGAGGTTTCGGCCTCAATGTCCCGAATGATACGGATGTCCCTTCAGAATCGTGAACGCTCGATAGATCTGCTCCAGGAGCACCACTCGCGCCAATTCATGCGCGAGCGTCATCTTCCCCAGTGAAATGACGTGCTGCGCTGAGGATCGCGTGTCGGCGCTGAAACCGTCCGCGCCGCCAATGGCGAACACCAACGGTAGTGGATTGCGATCCTGATAGTCTCCGAAAAATTTCGCAAGCTGCTCCGACGAGAACTCCTTGCCGCGCGAATCCAGCAGCACCAGCGTCGATCGAGACTTCGCCCTCGAGCCGAATTTCACCAACAGATCGTCTTCGTCGCGAAGCACAGCGCTCTGAACGTCGGTGTAGCGCGAGATGCGCTTGAGATATTCCTCCGTGAGCGAGGCGATCGCCGGCTCTTTCGTTCTGCCGATCCATGCGATCTTGAGTTTCACGGGGAATGTTGCTGAGTTTTGCCGAAATCACGCCCTGACGCGTCTCTTCTTCTTCGCAGCGGCAGGCTTTGAAGTCCTTCTTGCTTTCGCTGCCGCCTTCAAATCGCCCGGCTGGAGCCGTTTTGCAGACTTCCATAGCCGCTCGAGATCGTAGAACTTGCGCGCCTTCTCAGAAAACACGTGCACCACGAAATCGACGTAGTCGATCAGCACCCACTCGGCCTGGTTGTAGCCTTCGATGTTGTTCGGCCGAATCCCCGCAGCCTTGAGCCGCAACTCGACTTCATCAGCGATGGCCTGCACCTGCCGCGGGTTCGTTCCGCTGCACAGCACGAAGTAGTCGGTGAAGGCTCCCGAGCCTTTTTCCATTTCCAGGATGCTGAGCTCTTCGGCCTTCTTTTCCAGGCAGGCTTGGATTGCGTCAGAAACTTGCTTCTTGAGGTTGCTCTTCTTCATGCAGTCGTTTAGTCGATAGTCCTTAGTCGTTGGTCGCGCTTGCCAGTTAAGTAGATGAGTGGGTCTGAAGTATTGCGAAACTATTTTGTGGAGTGCTTCGATTCAGCCGCAGCCAGTTGCCGCAGCTTAGCCATCGTCGCGTTTGAGGGATCTTTCCGGTTGCTGTTCTTGTTTCGCCGCTTGGGTTTGGTGACGTAGTGATTCTTAGCCATGAACTCTCCTTGATTTTGCCTTGAATTGCCGAATGGTTGCTAGTTGTTGGTCGTTAGGTCGTTATCGATTGTAACCGAGGACAAAGGCCAGATGACTACCGATACAACCCCATCTTCTTGATGTACTCGGCGACCGCCGGTTCCACGAATCGGCCCAAAGGCTTGCCGGCGGCTACCGCTTCGCGGATCGCCGTGGCCGATGCCGGCTGATGCAGGTCGCCCAGCAGATGCAGCCTGGCTCCGGGAAGCATCAGATCGCCGGCTGCTTTCTGCTTCTCAAATGGACGCATGACTTCATGGCGCGGGCGCAGGCTTTCAGGAAGAGACTTGGCGACGTCGGCCAGGGAATACCCCGGCCGTCCGGCGATGATGAACTCACATTCCCTGAACAGCGCCTCGGCTTGATGCCACTTGGCGATCTCCGAGAAGGCATCCATCCCAATCAGAAAGAACAGCTGATCGCTCGGCTTCACTGACTCCCTCAGCCGCCGAACCGTGGCAATCGTGTAATTCGGCTTTTCCTTTTTTGTAGGTCCGTCTTCGGGCGCCTCTAATAACGATGGCACGAATGCTTTCTGGTCGGAGGTGGCCAATGCCAGCATCGCGAAACGATGTGCGAAGGCCGTCATCGGCTGCTTCTGCTTGTGGGGAGGCAGGTTCGCCGGAACGAAATAGATGCGGTTTAGCTGGCATGCTTCCAGCGCGGCGCGCGCCACCGCCAGGTGGCCTTTGTGGATCGGATCGAACGTCCCGCCAAATAGTCCTATCTTCATCCGCTTGTCCGCCGCCTAGTGTCCAGATTCGCGCCCGAATATGCAAGTTGACAGCTCTATGCATCGGCCAATCGGCCGTTGCCAGTTTGGCCGGTGTACGTCTTGCCTCGTCCTGTTCCGTTTCCCGAAATGAACTCCTGTAATGTTCCAGAATTCCCGTTGCGGGCCTAGGATTATTGACATGCGAGTAACCCTCCCCCTACTTCGCATACCGCCCGGACGTGTTCCCGTCCTGCGTTACGGAGTCGCGGTGCTCAGCACCGCGCTGGCGCTGATCCCCACGATTCTGTTGGCGGATGTTTCCGAAAGCCGCCTCGCCATCTTTGGCGTCGCCGTCATGGTAAGCGCGTGGTATGGCGGCTGGAAGCCGGGCCTGGTCGCCACTTCGTTCGCCCTGACGGTCATCGCTTATTTCTCGCTTGCGGGTTATCACACGCCCGACCAGATGCGCACCGCTATCCTGCGCCTTTCGCTCTTCTTCTTCGTGGCGATGCTGATCTGCTGGCTCAATGCCGCACTGCGTTCCACCCAAGAAGACCTCCGCCGCTCTGAAGTCAACTTCCGGTCGCTGGTGACCAATGCTCCCTACGGAATCTGCCGCTGCGACTCAACCGGCAAGATTCTAGACGTGAATCCCGCCTTTCTGGAACTGCTCGGCCTGACGTCGCCGAACGAGGTCATTGGGCAGTACATCTATACCCTTTACGCCGATACCGAGCAATGGTTTGATCTGGCCGATTGCCTCCGGTCGTCCGATCCATTTAAAGGTCTGACCGCCGAGTGGAAGCGCAAAAACGGCACGACCGTAGTTCGCGTCTCGGGACGCTCGGTAGCCAACGGGCGCAAGGAAGGAATCGTATTCGAACTCTTCGCGGAGGACGTCAGCGAGCGCCGAGTGCTCGAGCAGCAGCTTCGTCAGTCGCAGAAGATGGAAGCCGTCGGACGCCTTGCCGGCGGGATCGCGCACGATTTCAATAACCTGCTGATGGTGATCTCCGGATATTCCGAGTTCCTGCTCGAGCGTCTCGGAGCCGATCCGGATCTTCGACCGCCAGCGCAGGAAATCGCCAGCGCCGCCGAGCGTGCTTCATCGCTTACTCGGCAGCTGCTGGCCTTCAGTCGCAAGCAGATGCTGGCTCCGCGCATTGTCAACCTGAATGACATCGCGACTGAGAACCTGAAGATGCTGACGCGCATGATCGGCGAAGACATCGACCTGGTGATGACTCCGGCGAAGGACCTGTGGCCGGTCCGCGCCGACGCGGGGCAGATCGAGCAGGTGATCATGAACCTTGCCGTGAACGCGCGCGATGCCATGCCTTCCGGCGGCAAACTCACCATCGAGACCGCCAATGTCACACTCGACGAAGAGTACGCGCGTCTGCATGCTCCGCTGCGGCCAGGCGATTACGTGATGGTATCGATCAGCGATACCGGCGCGGGTATGGACACGGACACACAGTCGCACATCTTCGAGCCGTTCTTCACAACGAAGGGGCCGAAGGGCACCGGATTGGGCCTCTCAACCGTATACGGAATCGTAAAGCAGAGCGGAGGATACATCTGGGTCTCGAGCGAAGTTGGGCGCGGAACGACGTTCAAGATATATCTGCCGCGCGTGGCAGCGACAGGAGAACCCGCCGCGCCAACGCCCGTGCTAGCTCCGAAACGCTTTCAACGGGTGGAGCCGGGCACGGAGACGATTCTGTTGGTGGAAGACGAAGCGAACCTGCGTTATCTCGCGCATCAATATCTCAAAAAACAAGGCTATAAGGTAATCGAAGCCGCCGATGGCGCGGTCGCGATGCAGATCGCCGTCGCGCACGAGCAGACGATTCATCTGCTGCTCACCGACGTCATCATGCCCGGCATGAACGGGCGCGAACTGGCGCAACGCATCCTGGAAATTCGCCCCAACATGAAAGTGCTGTACATGTCCGGCTACACCGAAAACGTGGTCGGACATGACGGCACGCTGGACGCCGGCGTCCGCCTGCTCCAGAAACCGTTCAACCTTCGCGATCTGAAGAACCTGGTGCGCGAAGTGCTCGACGCAACTCCAACTCCCCCGGAGGAAGTCATGGCTATGCAGTCCGCAGAACCGCCCACTAACACCCAGGCGCGGCACACGCCGCCGTCGCGCGCGCAACGATTCCAGCTTCATTTGCCGCTGCGCTATCGGCGTGTGGGCGACAAACAATGGCATATCGGAACGACCGAAAACATTAGCCGCTCGGGCATGCTGTTCCAGGCCGACCAACTCCTGCCTCCCAGCGTTCAGGTGGAAATCAACCTGGTTCTTCCGGCGGAAATTGCCGGACTGTCGGAAACAGAAGTGGTTTGCCGCGGAGAAGTCGTGCGGGCAGTGGAATCGCCCGACGCGAACATGAACGCGGAACTGGCAGCCCGCATCCTGCAATATCACTTTCAGCACGGCCCGCTGCCCCGGGCGTAAGATAGCGTGCGGGTTCGTGGGTAAGTCCGTTTGGGGAAAGGCGGCCGCAAGGCCGCCTTTTTGATTTGGGCGTCCGGCGGCTCGGGGTTGGGCAGATCGCGCAGATTTCGGGAAGGGCACGAGTTCACTCGTGCCGATCAAGGCCAGCAAAGAGGAACCGGCTTTAGCCGCTGAGGCTGGACGGCGCCGCGTCTAAAACGGTTCTTCGATTTCGCCGGGGACGAGCGGGATTTGTTCTTCGGCGGCCTTGCGGGATTTCGGCGCTTTCTTGAACGTCGCGTCGATGGCGTAGCGGGGATAGTCGATCTTCTTGCCCTCGAGCAGTTGCTCGATACTCAGAATCTGGATGCGTGGATATTTGTGCTTTCCCTCAGCGGCTAAAGCCGCGTCAATTTTTGCGGCGGTATCGGCACGACTAAAAGTCGTGCCCTTCCCGGTCGTGGCGCTCTCGATTTTTCTGTCGTCCCTATGGGACTCGGTTTCTCTTCGTAATCGTTACCCAGCGCTTGCGCGCTGGGCTGTATTCTTCCGCCCCTGCGGGGCTGGGCGAAGGAGCTATGCGGTCCCGGCGAGTTGCATAGGTCCTTCGCGGCTAAAATCTGCCGCTCAGGATGACAACGTTTCTTGTGAACTCTCTTGAGTTATCAGTTCGATTTGCCTTCTGCGGCTGCGGCGGCGAGTTTCGTAGCCGGAACCGAAACCGTGATCGGACCGGAGATGGCGCGCCGGGCCTGCAGATTTTTCAGTTTGGAAATCACGATGGATGTAACTTCCTGTCCTTTCGAGATCATCAATGTCCCGTCGACCGCCTGGATTTCCTGCTGAATGATCATTCCCGGCGCCAGTTCTTCAATGCGGCAGGTTTTGGTCTGTTCCTCTTCTGCATGGGGGTCCAGCGCTACCAAGGCGTTGAAGAATTCAGGGCTGAACTTCGGGTTGTGACGGGCCAACTGATGCACGGTTTCGTTTCGTGAAGTCCCTTTGCGGATGAAGTCTTCGTAGTCCAGAATCAGGCGGAGAATTTCGGCTCCACGCCGAATGTCTGCCTTCCCCGGTCCGCCTTCCGGAGGAATGGGGCCACTCTGATGCTCGATCATCCAGGCAATCGGTTCGAGGCGAGGAATTTTCGACAGCAGGCTGTAAGCCACACTCGGGTGGGCCGAGTATTGTGCCTGTTCGGTGGGCGTGAGCGCCTCGCCTTTGTAGACGGCTTCGATGGTCTCCGGAGCCAGCGTGACACAGCCTAACTGCGAGAGCATGGCGGCCACTTCGTACTGCCAGGGATTTCCCAGTTTCATTGCCTTGACCACGTGACGGATGTAGCGGCGGGCACGCTCCGCGCGCCCAAAAGCCGCCGGGTTGACAAGGCTGAGAACCTCAGTCAGGACTTGCACGCTGCCTCTGAGCGTTTGTTCGAGTAGTTCTTTCTCGGCCGTGACCAAGCGGTACTGCATCAATGCCGCGGTTAAAGTCTTTGCCATGACTTCACGATCGCAGGGCTTGATAAGAAAGCGGAAGATGCTGCCCTCATTGATGGCGTTAATGGCGGTTTCGAGGTCAGCATTGCCGGTGAGGATGACGCGAATCGTTTCGGGTGACGAGGCTTTGGCTGCACTCAACAGCTGAATGCCGTTCAGGCCGGGCATGCGCATGTCGGAAACGATGACGGCGTAGGGACCGTTCTTTTCAATGAGAGGCAACGCCTGCTCCGAGCCGAGGGCCGTCTCCAGCAAGAATTCCCGGCTCAGGCTTCTTCGGTACCCGTCGAGCACGTTGCTGTCATCGTCGACGAGAAGGATTCTTTCCCGCATTGCAC
>Ga0335081_10000286_pt1 | contig 94158 bp, 63 predicted proteins | sample Lox_Sample_35_FD_206713 | JGI IMG/M metagenome (GOLD analysis project Ga0335081, IMG submission 206713) | Soil microbial communities from Loxahatchee National Wildlife Refuge, Florida, United States - Lox_Sample_3.5 | ecosystem: Environmental > Terrestrial > Soil > Wetlands | place: USA... | reverse complement strand
CGCTCCGTGCAGCATCACTGCTTCGGGCGATGCTGGTGGCCTGACCATCTGCCAGGGACGCAAGACCACCCTGACCGCTGCCAATGGCATGGCCAGTTATCTCTGGAGCGGCCCCGAGCAGAACGGGGCGACTAGCAAGTCGATTGTCGTGGGCACTCAGGGTACCTACACGGTGCGCCAAATTGATTACGCCGGATTGACCAACGCCTGCAGCGTCTTTCTCACGGTCCATCCCCTGCCCCCCGCGGCCATCTCCGGCACTCTCACATTCTGCCAGGGCACCAACACAACGTTGTCGGGACCAGACGGAATGGTCGGCTACACATGGCTCGGACCGCAACATAATGGTCTGAACGCCCAATCCAACACCGTGAGCTTGGCCGGCACCTACACCCTGATCGTCACCGACAGCAATGGCTGCCAGAATGCGCAGTCCGTCCCAGTCACGACAGTGGTGTGTCCGTAATAGCTAAACGTGATAATGCTCGAACCATGGTCAACAACTTACTGGAGAGAGACCCTATGAGACACAGTATCACTTTGACCATCATTTCCGTCGCGGCTGCCCTAACGGCATTCTGTACCGCAACGGTTTGCGTACGAGCTGGTGTAGTCAATGTGTGCCTTGGCACCGTCCAAAACAACCTCGACAGCGGTCCCGGCTCGTTGCGCCATGCCCTGGCCAATGCCACGAACGGGGAGACGATTACCTTTTGCCCCGATGTTGTCGGCACGATCACGCTCACGACCGGCGAACTGGTGATCAGCAACAGTGTCACCATCCTCGGACCCGGCGCAACCGCCATGTCTATCAACGGCAATTATCCCAACACAACCAATAGAGTGTTCTACATCAACCCCGGCCTTGTCGTCACCATTTCCGGCCTGACGATCACAAACGGTTTCCCGATGGCTGCCAGCGTTCCCGAAGCCAGCGGCGGAGCCATCTTCAACGACCACTCGACGCTGACAGTCAGCAACTGCCTCATTACCGGCAACTCAGCCGGGAACGAGGCCGGCGGCATCTACAACGCCGGCAGCAACGGCGGCAGCGCGACATTGACGGTGATCGACAGCACGATCAGTCGTAACTTGCCTTTAAGCGTTGGTGGCGGCATCCTCAATGACGGCGGTTCCGGCAACGCGACGCTGACGGTCGACCATTGCACGCTTAATGGCAACTCGGCGGGCGGCGCCGGCGGTGGCGTCGCCAGCGACGGCCAATCCGGCCGCGCGGGCACGGTCGTCGTCAATTCCACCTTGAGCGGCAACTCGGCCGGCTTGGGTGGCGGTCTCGATAATCTCGCTCGCGAAAGCAGTGACGGGGGAATTCAAGGGACTGCAACGGTTACGGTTGTGAACTGCACTTTCAATGGCAACTCAGGCGGCAGTATCCACAATCGCAAGGTTGGTGGCGACGCGACCGTGGAGATCGGCAGCACCATTTTGAATGGTGGTCTGACAATCTCCAATGATGCCGCCACAGTTATCTCGCTGGGCTACAACCTCAGTAGCGATAACGGCGGCGGATTCCTGACAGCTTCCGGCGACCAGACCGATGCCAATCCGCTGCTCGGTCCACTGCAGAACAACGGCGGCCCAACTTTCACCCACGCGCTCGCGTGTGGCAGTTCAGCCCATGATGCGGGTTTCGACTTCAGTGGCTCCGCAACCGACCAGCGCGGTTTCCCACGCACGTTCGATGATCCCCTCTTTACCAACGCGCCCGGCGGCGACGGCACCGACATCGGTTCATTCGAGCTTCCACAGGACACGACGCCCCCGACAATCAACTGTCCAGGCGACATCACTGTAAGCAGCGATGCGGGCCAATGCGGCGCCACAGTCAATCTATCGGTGACAGCCAGCGACGATTGTGGATCCGTAACTGCGGTTTGTTCTCCATTGTCAGGTTCGTTCTTTGGTCAAGGGACGACGAAGGTTATTTGCACCGCCACCGATTATGCCGGCAATACCAACAGTTGCAGCTTCAACGTCACCGTCACGCAACCGGCCAATTGTGGGATCACTGTTTCCGGCAATTCGGGTGGGGCGACCACCGTCTGCCCGGGCAACAGCGTCGTGCTCACCGCGCCCAACGGCATGAAACACTACCTCTGGACCGGTCCCGAACAAAACGGCTCGACCCTGCAAACCATTGTCGTCACCACCCCGGGCACTTATCACTGCTCCCAAGACCAGTACTACGGTCCGACCTCTTGCTGCAGCGTCACGATCAGCAATTACCCTACACCGCCCTGCAACATCACCGGCGATCTCCTCATTACCAACGGCCTACCGACGACACTGGTCGGACCGGACGGAATGCTGAGCCAGTACTGGACGGGTCCACAGAACAACGGCTTGGGCTCGCGCTCCAATACCGTGAGCTTGGCAGGAACGTATCAATTACACCTAACCGACAGCAATGGCTGTCAGACTGTCTGCTCGGTGGTGGTGACCAATCGCACTCCAGCGCCCTGCAGTATCACCGCTTCGGGTGACGCCGGTGGTCTGACCATTTGCTCAGGCCGCAAGACGACTCTGACCGCCGCCAATGGCATGGCCAGTTATCTCTGGAGTGGCCCCGAGCAGAACGGCGCGACCAGTAAGTCCATCATCGTGGGCACTCAGGGTACCTACACCGTGCAACAAATCGATTACGCTGGCTTGACCAACGCCTGCAGTGTCTTTCTCACGGTCCATCCCCTGCCCCCCGCGGCCATCTCCGGCACTCTCACATTCTGCCAGGGCACCAACACAACGTTGTCGGGACCAGACGGAATGGTCGGCTACACATGGCTCGGACCGCAACATAATGGTCTGAACGCCCAATCCAACACCGTGAGCTTGGCCGGCACCTACACCCTGATCGTCACCGACAGCAATGGCTGCCAGAACGCACAGTCCGTCCCAGTGACGACAGTTGTGTGTCCGTGACAATACGGACCAGGATGTTATGAAAAGACGTTGGCTGTGCTCGGTAATATTGGGATTGGTCATATTGGGCTTGAATGGGAGCGCTCAGCCAACCATTTCACTGGTCGGCAGCGATGTCGTGCTCACCTTTCCCACCGCTTCAAACATGCTGTACAACGTCCAGCGCGCGGATAACCTCACGACCGCCGACTGGAGCAGCATCGCCAGCAACATCATCGGCACTGGCGAGACCGTGACAAATATCGACTACGGGGCTGCGACAGCCGACTCGCTCTTCTATCGCGTTGCTTCCTACACTCCGAGCACCAATGGAGGGACGGCGGTTGTCCAAGTCCAGTTCACCGACGGCGCTCCAGTCCCTAGCGCGTTGATCATTCTGAGTTATGGCGGCAATCCTCAGCGAAGCGGCACCACCGACGCCAACGGCCAGCACATCTTCACCAACATCCCTGTCGGAAGTTTCAACGTCGTAGTCTACAGCCCGAACAACGGCAACGTTGTCGTCAACGGTGCGGGCAACATCTCCCACCCAGGCGACATCGCAGTCGCCGACGTCAGCATGCCCGGCACAGGCTCGGTTGAAGTGTGGGTGAGCTATACCGAGGTCGATCCGGCGCCCATGGCGCCCGTTTACATCGTCTCCGGAACCACGACGAACGGGCCCGGTTATACGGACGCGGCCGGCCACCTCACGATGTCCGGCATTCCAGAGGGGAATTTCGTCGTCACCGCCTACGATCCGACCAACCTCAATGCATTCGTGAGTGCCCCAGGCAACCTTCCGACCAATGGCGCGTCTGCCACGCTCTACCTCACCGTGCCATGACGTGACAGCACCCCTGCGTCTTGGAAATCGGGCCAGCATACTTTCTCGCGCGTTTCATGAGGGCCAAATTCGCAGCTTATAACGCTGCCCCCCCGTTCTAAACTCAAGAGTCGTAAGTTTGTCTTTTTGCGGCTGTTCTCTGGAAGACGACAAAGTGAGTTTGTTCCATTAGCACTGTTGGCGGAACAATACGAAACTAACCAAACGGCATCCCCTTGTCAGCACATGGATAACCAAGGAAGATGACTCCAATGCCGTCTTCACCATCTCTGTCAAAGATGGGAAGTTTCGCGTGACCGGCTTCTGTCGCTCCGATGGCGAACGTCTCAGAATCACCAATACTCAGTGGAATGGACGCTCACTTTCCTTCGATTGCCTCACGCCATCCGTCTCGTGGCGATCTCGCCACGTATTTCGACTTCGAAAGAACGGGCACGCCGACCACGAGCTGACCCCTTGGGAGGTCTGTAAGAAGAAGCGCGTTAAGCTTGGCGATCTTCCGGAGGCATGGAGCCAGAGCGGAATAATGCCCTTCACCCACATTCGCTTTCCCAAGTCCCAAGGGAAAAAGAAATAAGCGCCGCCAACAACACGCTGCACATGTACCAAGTAACCGCGGCATGAGGTCTGCGGGAGAGGAAGAGGCACACCTCACGCTGCGGTCACTTGTCCAGTGAGTGTGGGCATTAGAGCAACATATCCCGCAGCGCCGGAAACTTCTGACGATAGTCCTGCAATTCCTCCAAATTCAACTCCACTCGCAACACGCCATCTCCTTCCCCAGCATCCGCCAAGACTTCCCCTCGAGGACTGATAATTCGGGATCGGCCGGGGTATTCGTTGCCGGGATCGCAACCACAACGGTTCACACCGATAACGTAGGCTTGATTTTCGATGGCACGGGCTTTGAGCAAGGTTAGCCAGTGGTCCAGACGCGGCGTGGGCCAGTTGGCAATGACCGCGAACACATTCGCACCGCGTTTGAGTCCGGCGCGGAACAATTCGGGAAACCGCAGATCGTAGCAGACAGCCGGTGCCAACTTGAATTCGGCGCAGTCGACGACGACCGATTCGGTGCCCGGCTCGACGCTCTCACCGGCGAACTTGAACGGGCGCATCTTCGCGTACCGCGCGATTTCCCTTCCCTCGGCGTCGAACAACACGGCCACGTTGCGTCGGTTGCGCACCAAACCGGCAAGCACGATTACTCGAAACTCTTTCGCAATGTCCGCCAAGAATCGTTGCGTCGCGCCCTCGTCATCGCTCACGGCCTTGATGCTCATGCTGAAGCCGGTGGCGAACATTTCGGGCAGCACGACCAGCGTGCCCGGCGACGGGTGTGCGGAAGAAAGCATGCGGTGAACCTTCGCGTGGTTGGCCGGCTTGTCTTCCCAAACGATGTCGAATTGGATGCCGAGAACGTGCACAACGCCCTACCGCAGCACGAGCCGCATGTAGACGTACAGCAACGGTGCGGTGAAGAGGAGGCTGTCAATGAGGTCAAGCGCGCCGCCGTGGCCGGGCAACCAGGTGCTGGAATCCTTTACGCCCGCCTCGCGTTTGATCAGCGATTCGGCGAGATCGCCAATCACAGCCGTTACTCCCAGCAACAAACCAAGCACTACGGCATGTTGCAGACTCAGACCGCTTACCGCCAGTTGTGGCGTGACCGAGTAAAAACACAACAGGCTGCCGCCGAGCGCAAACACGAGGCCGCCCACAGTCCCTTCCCAGGTTTTCTTTGGGCTGATCCGCGGGATCATTCGGTGGCGGCCCAAAGCCGAGCCCACCAGATAGGCGCCGATATCGGTGAACTTGGTCACGACCACCAGATACATTACCCAGTAGCGTCCATCCGTCGCGGCGAAATTGATCCGCGTGACGAAATTGCAGAGCCACGCGACGTAAATCAGACCGAACAACGTCACCGACATCGACTCGATGCCGTGGTCTCCCTGTTTCTGCGGGAACTGACGGATAAAGACGCCAATGGCAAACACCAGCAGGATGAAAACATCGAAGTCATACCACCGCTCCGTGAAATGGCGTTGACCGTAGATGAACCAGCTTCCCGAAATCAAAGCGACAGCGCCCAGCACACCCCAGCGCTTGTAGGCCCGCAACCCTTTGACCTCGCAGATCCCATAGAATTCCCACAAGGCGCGGGCGATCACAAGATTCATGAAAACGTAAAGGCCGGTCGGCGGCAGCCAGAAAACAACCGCCAGCATGATGCCCCACAGCACGATGGAACTGACCAGCCGCCAGAAAAAGCCCACGCGCGGCTTTTGTGTAGCAGCCGCCGTCCCGGCGGCAGAACCAGGGGTGCTTGCGCCCGGGACGGGCGCCACTACAACTTCACGGCTCATTCAGCCTCCCCGCTGTTGACCCGGCCGAAGCGGCGGTGGCGTTTGCTGTAATCCTCCAGCGCCTTCAACAGTTGCGGTTTGCGAAAGTCTGGCCAGAGTGTATCGGTTACGTACATCTCGGAATATGAAATCTGCCACAGCAGAAAATTGCTCACTCGCATTTCGCCACTGGTGCGAATCAATAGATCGGGGTCGGGAATGCCCCGCGTGTACAGGTGACGCGAAATCAGTTTCTCATCCACGTCCGCCACGTCGAGTTGGCCGGCCTTGACTTCCCGCGTGATGGCGCGCACGGCATCCACGATCTCCGCGCGACCCCCGTAGCTCAATGCCAGGATGAGCGTCAGTCCCGTGTTCTTCCTCAAGACCTCGATCGACTGTTCCAATTGCCGCTGCGCTGTCGGGGGCAATTCGTGGATCCGTCCGATCGCCGCGAGGCGGACATTATTCTTGTTCAATTCGGTGATTTCCTGTTTCAGATAAAACTCCAACAACCGCATCAGGGCCGAGACCTCCGTCTTCGGCCGGTTCCAGTTTTCGATCGAGAAGGCGTAAAGTGTTAGAAATTCGATTCCCAGTTCGCCGCAGGCGCGCACCACTTGACGAACGCTCTCAGCGCCGCGCCGGTGGCCCTCAATTCGCGGCAAGCCGCGCTCGCGCGCCCACCGACCGTTGCCATCCATGATGATCGCCACGTGCCGGGGGATATTTTTAATCGCCTGTGTCATGCGTTGTACCCGCGCATCTTTGAAGCGCGGGTTGTTTTCTTCCCGGCGCTTCGCAGAAGCACCGCTACACCTGCTTACAGAAAAATCGTTTCCTTTCTTCGGGCCCCGACCGAGACGATACTCAGCTTCGCGCCGCTGAGCTGGGCGAGTTTCTGCAGGTAAACCCGCGCCAGCTTCGGCAATTCCTCGAATTCTTGGGCGCGTTTCGTCGAGGTCTGCCAGCCGTGGAATTCCTGGTACACGGGTGTACATCGCTGGAGCAAATCGGCGCCATTTGGCATCGTCTCATACACCTTTCCGCCCGACTTGTATCCAACACAAATCTTAATCTTCGGCAATTCATCCAGCACATCCAGCTTGGTCACTGCGAGGTCGTCAATGCCGTTGACCATCACCGAATACCGCGTCGCCACGGCGTCGAACCAGCCGCACCGCCGCGGTCGGCCCGTGGTTGCACCAAATTCTCTGCCCGTTTCGCGCAGCAGCATGCCATGATCGTCAAGCAGTTCCGTCGGAAATGGCCCTTCGCCCACCCGTGTAGTGTAAGCCTTCATGACGCCGACGACCCGGTCGATCTTGTGCGGTGGGATCCCGGTGCCGACGCAGGCGCCGCCCGCCGTGGCATTCGAACTCGTGACAAATGGATAGGTCCCAAAATCAATGTCCAGCAATGTGCCTTGTGCGCCCTCGAACAGAATGCTTTTCCCGTTGCGCACCGCCCGATTCAACAACATCACCGTATTGGTCACCAGTGGCCGAAGTTCCCGTCCACACTGGAGATAGTCGCGGTTGACCTTCGTAAAACTCAGTGGCTTGGCACCAAACGCTTTGAAAATCTCATTATTCTCTCGAATCTTTCGACGCAGTTTTTCGGAGAAACGTTCAGGGGAAAGCAAATCGATCACTCGCAATCCGGTGCGGGCAACCTTGTCGGCGTAAGCGGGACCGATACCACGTTTCGTCGTGCCGATTTTGCGTTTGCCCTTTTGTTCCTCCCGGATCTCATCCAAGAGCCGATGATACGGAAGAACAAGGTGCGCCGTTTCGCTGACGTACAAATTGCCGTCAATCGTCACGCCGCGTTGCCGCAAGTGTTTGATTTCGTCAAGGAGCGCGAGAGGGTCCACCACGACGCCGTTGCCGATCACGCTGACTTTGCCGGGGTGCAGGATGCCGGACGGGATCAGGTGCAACACGTATTTTTGATCGCCGACTTCGACGGTGTGACCGGCGTTGTTGCCACCTTGGTAGCGGACGACCACATCGGACTGCTGGGTCAAAACGTCGATGATCTTGCCCTTGCCCTCATCGCCCCACTGGGCCCCGACTAAAATCGTTGTCGCCATAACCGCCTCAGCATAGCCGAACCTGAAATGAGCTGGCAAGAGACAACCTCTGACACCCATGTTGCAGCCCCAGACGTCTTCCGCCGGCCACGCGTTCCGCTCACAGAATGCTCTCGACCTTCGTGTGCGGACAATTGTGCAGACCGCGGCCAACCGCTTGGCCGTAAGCTTTGCTACTGCAGCGACAGATTCACACGGCTGGCGCCCTTGAATGATGCGTCGACCAGTTTCGGCTCGACGAGGCTCAGCTTCTCCGGCGCGACTTTGCCGGATTGTAACAGATAACTCTGCACGGCGGTGGCCCGCGCTTCCATGAGTTTTTTGAAATCGTCCGGCGCGACTTCCGTCAACTCGATCAGCTTGGCCTCCATGTCTGCCGGGGTGGCCACCGCACCGGACGCTCCGGCGGTCGACCCGGCATGCGTCGAGGCCTCCACGGGATGCAACGGCTTGAAGTTTGTCTTCGTCGTCAAATGCGATAGGACCGTTTCGGTCCTCGCGCGGGACGCATTGCTGGACACCAATCCCATCGCTTCCGCGTAGGCCAGCTCGATCAGACGCTTGCGGTCTTCGGGCGTCAGCCTTACCGAATCCACCGACGTAACCTTCTGGCCAGCAGCCTCGAGTTCTTTCGCCCGCATTTCAGAGAGCTTTCTTTCCAGCTTGAGCTTCGCCAGCGCCTCACGATCTTTTACCGGGTCAACCGATCCGGCGATTCCCAGCTTCAGCCCCGGTCGTTCGTAAAGTGCAGTAGCCAGCGCCTCGAGTTTTTTGAGTTCGCCTTCCGCAAAATCCGCTGTGCCAAGAAGGAAGTTGATGTGGTCAAGATCCTCGCCGCCGCCGAACAGCGAGCCGAGCAACGCGAAGGGTTTGGTCACAGCCTTCGTAATGAGATTCATGAACACCTGCACGATTAGTGGGCCGAGTTTGAACTTCGGGTCGTCGAGCCGTCCGCTGACGGGAAGGTCGAGCGCGATGACGCCGTGGCGGTCCTGCAACAGCGCAATGCCGAGTTTCACGGGGAGTTTCGTCGCCTCGGGGCTGCCACTGGAGGGACCGAGCGTCAACTGATCCACGCGCACCTTGTTGTCGGCCTTCAATTCCTGCTGGGTGACGTGATAGCGCAGATCCAACGACAATGCCCCCTTCTCCAGCGGGAAGCCGACGTATTTTGCGGCATAGGGGGAGCCGGGCATCAAGGCAGTGTCGTTCAGCGCGAACGCCAGATCCACAAACAAGTCCGATGTGAGCGGGTTGATCTTCCCTGTGATCGAAAACGGCGCGTAGCCGTTCACCTTGCCCTTGAGATCGACGGCAGCCACGGTGTTCAGGTCAGACGTGAGATCCCTCACCGTCCCGCCAAACTGTTCGATGCCGGACTCAACGTGCGGCTCGATGGAATCATCTGCGAAGTGAAAGGATGCGTTATCGATCTCGACCTCGCCGACGGCCACGTGAAATCTGTTGGTCGCCGATCCCGCGCGAACCGGCATCGATGTCTCCGCAACTGCCTGTGTCGTTGCCGCGCCGGGCAGGAGGGTGACCGCCGTTTGGAGATCGGCCAGTTGAATATCGGCGATTTCGACATTCTTTGCCGCGGTGTCGAGCGTCAACCCGCTCACGGTGAGCTGGAGTCGATGGATCGCGGCGACGGCCAGCTTCGGCTGCGTGACTGCAACTTGCAGCCCGTTCACCTCGAAGACGGCATTTGATACAGCCAATTCGATCGCCTCGCCCGGCATGGCGAAACGATAATCAGTGGAGAAATCTACACGTCCATCGCGAAACTGTACCGGCGCGGCGTCCTCGGCGTAGGCCGCGTATTTGTTGACGTGGAGTCCTGTCAATTTGAACGTGCCGGTGGAGTGCAAAGGTGTCAGCGTAAAGTCACCCGACCACGCGAACGCCTCGCCATCCTCCGTATCGACCACGATGGTGTACGGACTACCCGCCTTTGGCCGCGTCGTGAATTGTGTGAGGCGGATGTTGATGGGTCCAAACTGGCGCTCGAACGGCTTCCGTCGATCCAGATCGGTGAATGACAACCGTCCATTCTCGATCTGCAATTTGTCGATCATCACCAGTGGCAATTGCTTTGTGGTGGCAGGTTTTGCCTCCGCCGGCGTCGAATTCGCAAACAGATTGGCGAAGTTGAACTGCCCATTGGTCAGCCGGACGATGTTCGCCGAAGGTTGCTTGAGGGTGATCTCTTTGAATACCAGACCGCGTTTGAAGAGCGAACTCAGTTGAAAATTGACGTACAACTCGCGGAGCGACGCGAATTCTTCGCCATTGGTGTCGGTCAATGAAAAACCGCGCAGCGTGAACGAAAGCACGTAGGGATTGAGCTTCACCTGCTGGACAGCAACCTTGCGATGAGTCAGCGCCGGCAGCCGCTTCAGCATTTGCGATTTGATGATGGCCGGCAGAACGAAGAAACCAGTCACGGTGTAGAATGCGATGGCCAGCGCAACACCGACCAAGCATTTCTGCGGCTTCGTCACAACTCGAAATTACCGAATAACCGGGCGTAAATCATCCGCAAAAAAGGAAATTGTGGAGGCGCCCTGCTAGACGTCAAAAATTCGCCGGACCAGTTCTGGCAAGGCTTGACCGGCTAGCGCCAGGATCGACCAATCCACCAACGGCGTCAGATCCGTGGGCTGAGCGTTGACTTCCGCCACCTTGGCCCCACCCCGACGAGCGGTATGCGCCAAACCCGCCGCAGGATAAACGACGGCGCTCGTGCCGATCGAAAGGAAAACCTCGCAGTCTTCCGCTGCTGCCTCAGCCGACGCCATGGCTTGCGCCGGCAGTTCTTCGCCGAACCAGACGACGCCGGGACGCCGTGTCCCGCCGCACCGACAACGAGGCGGATATTCCCGGAATGGCTCGCGTTCTTCGCGCTCTTCGCCACATTGGGTACAACGCCAGACCCATAGTGTCCCGTGAAGTTCGATCACATCGCGGCTGCCGGCCGCCTGGTGAAGACGATCAACATTCTGTGTGATCAGGGTGAAACGGCGGCCCCGTTGCAGGAATTCTCGCTGCAAAGCCGCGAGCGCCAGGTGACCGGCATTGGGTTTGGCACCAGCGCATTTTTGACGGCGTTCGTCGTACCAGCGCGTGACGGTTGCCGGATCGCGGGCGAACGCTTCGGGAGTGGCGAGATCGGCGGGATCGAACTTCGCCCAGAGCCCGGTCAGGGCATCGCGAAATGTGGGGATTCCGCTCTCCGCCGAGATACCCGCCCCGGTGAGCGCCACGACCGAGTGCGCCTCGCGTAGCACGGAGACCAGTGCCGACGGGAGTTTCACTCGCTAGGCCGGCTTATCGCGCTTTTCAATCGGGACGTAGTGGCGTTCCGTCGGCCCGTTGTAAATCTGGCGGGGCCGATATATGCGGCTGCTGGCGCCATCCATGATTTCTTTGTAATTGGCGATCCAGCCGGGCATGCGGCCGATGGCGAAGATGACCGTGAACATTTCGATGGGCAGACCGATCGCGCGCATGATGATGCCACTGTAGAAATCGACGTTGGGATAAAGTTTGCGCTCGACGAAATACTCATCGTGCATCGCTGCAGTTTCCAACTTCTTGGCGATGGCGAGCAGCGGGTCGTCAATATGCAGGACCTGGAGGAGACGATCGCAGTGTTCCTTGATGATCTTGGCGCGCGGGTCGTAGTTCTTGTAAACCCGGTGGCCGAAGCCCATCAGTTTTTTGCCGCTCTTCTTATCTTTGGCAGCAGCGATGAACCGCGAGCCGTCGTCACCCTCGCGGTGGATTTGCGCAAGCATTTCGATGACGGCCTGGTTGGCGCCTCCATGGAGCGGACCCCACAGGGCGCAGACGCCGCCCGCGGCGCAGGCAAACAGATTGGCGCGGCTGGACGCGATCATGCGAACAGTGGAGGTGGAGCAATTCTGTTCGTGGTCGGCATGCAGCAGGAAAATCAGATCGAGCGCGCGGACGATCTCGGGTTTCAAATCGAAATCCTGATACGGCTCGGAAAACATCATGTGCAGGAAGTTGGCGGTGTATTTGTAGACGGGCTTCGGATAGATGATGGGCAGCCCGAGAGATTTCCGGTGGGCAAACGCGGCGATGGTGCGCACCTTCGAGATCAGACGTGCCGATTGTAGTTCAAAAATATCCGGACGATACCCTTCCATCAGCCGCGGATGGAAACAACCTGCCGCGTTGATCATCGAGGAGAGGATGGCCATCGGATGCGCATTGGCCGGGAATCCCTCGAAATGGAACTTCATGTCCTCGTGCAACATTTCGTTTTGCGTAAGCAATTCTGAGAAACGGCGCAACTCGGCGCTCGTGGGCAAATGCCCATAGATCAGCAGATACGCCGTCTCAATGAACGTGGATTTCTCGGCCAGCTCCTCGATGGGAATGCCGCGATACCGGAGAATGCCTTTTTCACCATCGATGAACGTAATCGCGCTCTGGCAAGAACCGGTATTCGAGTACCCATCATCGAGTGTGATATACCCGGTTTCCTGACGCAGTTGGGCTATGTCCACCGCGCGTTCGCCTTCCGTGCCGACCGCGATCGGAAGCTGATAGGTTTTTCCATTGATTTCCAGTTTTGCCTGCTCGCTCATAAGCACCTCGGGTTGAATCATCGCGTCAAACGTCCAGGGATTATTTACCGCGATTCGGTCCGCACCGCCACTGTTTTCTTGGTTGAATTGGCGACGGGCGGAGTGCGGCGAGAGGAAGTCTAATCCGACCGGGCGTTTTTCTGAAAGACATCCAGCCGTGCCGGCGGGAGGTTGACCCAAACTACCGTCGTGTAACAGCGTTTAAAGCCCGACAGCGACCGATGCGGGGTTCGGCGAAGATCGTAGGTGTACTGGAGGAGCTTGCCATCTTTATGAAGCACATGCCGAATTTCGGCGACGATCCTCTGAACGCCAGCCTCGGGAAGTGACCGCAGTGGCAAGCTGGAGACGATATAGCTGATTTCGCGTGGATCTTCGGCGAGGTACTTTTTAAGCAAATTGCGAAGTTCCCCGGCGTCACCCAAGGTCACGTTTACCGTGGGAAAGCGCCGTTGCAGCAGTTTTACCATGGTGCCGGAGCGCTCCACTGAGATGAGCCGGTCGCCGGGAATCCCGCGATCGAGCAAAGCGGACGTAATGGCTCCTGTGCCGGCCCCCAATTCCACGACGTAGCCCTTGGGAGAGCGCGGCAAAACACCGGCGATGCGGCGCGCCAAAAAACGCGAGCTGGGTACCGCCGAACCAACAGGTCCCGGATTGTTGAGCAATTCGCTGCCAAAGGTGAAAAACGACGTCACCGCTTCCAGGGGCATCAGACCCAAACGCTTTGGTGAAGCTTCTGTTCCGGGATTAACACTCATCAAAATTCGATTGAAACCGTCCCCCCTTAAATGATTCCAGTCGAATTATCCACAGGTCTGTGTAAAAAGCCACAATCTTTTTCTTCGCGCATTGCAAATCGCCCCGAAACACCGTATTCGTTGCGGGTGCCGTTCACTTTGCAGAAACTCAAATTGGATTCAAATCTGTTCCTTTCGCCGTTGGCGGGTTACACCAATCTACCCTTTCGTCTCATGATCCGGGAAATCGGTGGGGTCGGCTTGTGCACAACTGATCTGGTCAACGCCCGCTCCCTGCTCGAAAAGAACCGTAAAGCACTGCAACTCGTCCGAAGCTCTTCGCAAGACCGTCCGCTGGCCGTCCAATTGTACGGTACTGTTCCCGAAGAAATGCGCGATGCCGCCGCGCTGCTCGAATCGTTGGGCGTCAATGCCGTCGACGTGAATATGGGCTGTCCTGTGCGCAAAATCTGCCGCAGTGGCAGCGGCTCCTCGATGATGGCCAACCACACCAAAGCCGCGCAGATCGTGAGTTCCATGGTCAGTGCCGTCCAGATCCCGGTTACGTGCAAAATGCGGCTCGGCTGGGACGATGCCAATCTCACCGCCCCCGACCTCGCTCGCGCTCTCGAAGATGCCGGTGCCGCGGCGATCATTGTTCACGGTCGGACCCGGCAACAGGGCTTCGCCGGCAACGTCAACCTTGGCGGGATTCGCGCTGTCGTCCAAGCGGTGCGAGACGTGCCGGTCGTTGGCAACGGTGATATCACGACGCCACCGGCCGCCAAGACGATGTTCGAGCAAACCGGTTGCGCGGCGATCAGCATCGGACGCGGCGCATTCTACAACCCTTGGATTTTTCTCCACACCGCGCACTATCTGACAACTGGTGAATTGCTACCGGAGCCGGGCTTCGAGGAGCGCATCGCCGTGATGAAACGTCATCTCGATTTGATGGTGAAAATCTTCGGCGAAATGCAGGGCTGCCGCATGTTTCGCAAGGTGGCGTTGCAATACTCGCGTCGGTTCGGTCCCACGAAGGAATTTGACAAACGTGTCGTTCGCCTGAGCAATCGCGACGAATTCGATGAAATCCTCGCCGTGTATCGTATTTGGCGCGCTCAATTCCTCGATGCAACCGGCGAACTGCTCCCCCACTACCAGCCTCGTCCACTCGGGCTGCCAACCGACGCAACTGACGTCGTCAAAGTGCCCGCCGGACCGAATGAGTTGTGGTAACCCAGTTCTGAAGAATGTAGTATTCGCGAGTTCTATTAGGAGCAGCAAATGAGCGGTCAGATATCGCAAAGACCAGATCGCATCGCTGGCGTCAATGCAGGGCTGCACGCAATGCTTATCCTTACTCTGTTCGTCGGTGTTCTCTTTCTGTTGCCGCGCCTCTTACAACCGTGGGAGAACTTGTTCGGCCGGTTTCCGGACTCAATACTTCTTCTCGCATCGATTGGCAACATCGCCCGGGACAAGTGGCTTCTGATCGCGCCAATTCTGGTCGGTTTGTTGTGCGCTGATCTCTGGTTGTGTCGGATGCTCTACCGCCATATCGGACCGGTTGCAGTCTATGTATGGTCGGTTCTCGTGACGACTTCTCTACTCGCGTTATCGTTTTGGGCGATCTACGTCTTGTCTGACCCGCGGGTTTATTCGACAATCCACTGACGTTTTGCGAGCTATTAATTGTACCAGCAGCCGGCGATCACCAACTAGCGCCTTCTGCTCGGGCTGAAGGAATAGCCGCGGGTGGTGCGGACGGCGCGGACGCTGCGACGGTCGCCGGAGATGGCTTGTTCGTTGAAGAGCGGCGTCAGGACGTAACTGAAGTTGTCCAGCTTGAGTCGCGGAATTTTCTGGCCGATGAACCGTTCGATAGCACGCAGGTAATCCAGTTCTTCAATCGTCACCAACGTGAAGGCATCGCCAACCTTCTGGGCTCGGCCGGTGCGGCCAATGCGGTGAACGTAATCCTCGGGATGTTGCGGCACGTCGTAATTGATCACGTGCGTGACGCCTTCGACATCCAACCCTCGCGCGGCGATGTCGGTGGCCACCATGACTTCGTACTTGCCCGACTTGAATCCGTCCAACGCCTCGACCCGTTCCCGTTGCGTGCGGTTCGAATGCAGCGCCGCGACAGAATGTTGTTCCGCCTTCAGCCGGTGGGCGATTTTGTCGGCGCCGTGTTTGGTGCGCGAGAAGATCAGCACGCTGTCGAAATTTGTCCGTTCCAACAACGCGGCGAGCAACTGAAATTTCTGGCTGGTGGCCACGGGATAGCAGGCGTGGGTCACGGTCTCGGCGGGTGCACGACTGACGCCGATTTCAATCTTCTCGGGTTGCCGCAGCACCCAAGCCGCCAAGCGTTCGATCTCGGGAGGAATGGTTGCGGAGAAAAGTAGCGTTTGTCGATTCTTCGGGCAGCGCTCGACAATCTTGCGCACATCGGGCAGAAATCCCATGTCCAACATGCGGTCCACTTCGTCGAGCACCAACAGATTCACGTCATGCAAATGAAGCGATCCCTGTCCCAGCAAATCCAGCAACCGTCCCGGCGTGGCCACCACAATGTCAACCCCGCGGTGGAGTTGTTGCTTTTGTTCACCGTAGCCGACTCCGCCAAATACGACTGAAGTCTTCAAGTTGGCGAAGCGTCCATAGTCGCGGAACGCCGTTTCGACTTGCGCGGCCAATTCGCGTGTCGGTTCCAACACAAGGCAGCGGCATTTGCCGTGCGTTTTCAGCAGCGTGAGGATCGGCAACGCAAACGCGGCGGTCTTGCCCGTGCCGGTCTGAGCCGAGCCGATCAGATCTTTGCCGCTCAGGATGACCGGGATCGCACGCAGTTGGATGGGCGTCGGCTCGACATAACCGGCCGCCTGCACTCCACGCAAGGCTTCCTCAGAAAGTCCCAGTTGTTTAAAAGGCATGTCGCATGGTAGGTGCGCCATGGCTGTTTCACAAGGAAGGATTTGCTGTCGGGTTTAGTTACCCAGCGGGATCACGATGGATACGCCGATGTAGGGTTTGCCGCTTGCCAGGCCAAGTTCCGGACTGAAACGCACACCGTGCGGCAGAGCGGCCCACGGCCCCGGCAAGGGGCGCTCAGGATTCTCATCAAAAGCCGAGGCTCTCTGGACGGGTCCATTTTCGGACTCAAACTGCTCTTTGTGGTAGCGTGCGTCGTTTTCTTCTGGGGGGTTGACGATTTGTCGTGCCTGCCAATCCACAATCCAAGGTTCTGGAACGATCACGGATCGGGTGGCTGCCCCGGAAAAACTTGTGGCGCGCGGCACGACGGGTGCCGGGAAAACACGGCTTCGCTGCGGAGCCAAATCGGCCAATGCCAACTGCAGCGAGGCCACGGCAAGCGCGCAGCAGATGACAAATCGGCGATTGAAGCGAAACAACGGAAGGGGCTGTCGTGCTGAAGCCGTTTCCCTCGAAACTGAAACTTTGATCTCATTCATGATGCCGTCGCTTCGCTTGTTCGCGAGAACACAGCTTCAAGCACTGCTTCCGGCAGCGGTTTCGTGGCCCGACTACGTACAACTGGCGAAATCACGACGAATAGCCGTTAGAGCACGCAGCAGGCCACGGGATTACCGCGATTCGAAAGATCAGAAAAGCCGAGCGGAACCATTCGGTGCTTTACCCTCGGCAGGAAGGCTGACGGGAGGTTAATCAGCGGTTGCGACCTTTTCGACGGCGGACCGAAGATCGTCAAGGCAAAACGGTTTCAACAACCAATTGCTGCCTTGGTTTCCCAAGGCTTTCTGCGCTCCCACTACATCGCCTGTCAAAAAGATAAAGCGCCCGGCCGTGACCGGATCCTTCGCCTTCAATTGATGGTAGAATTCCAATCCATTCACCCCGGGCATCTTCCAGTCGCAGATGATGAGATCATAGTGAGCGCTGTTTGTCTTGCGCAAAGCCGCCTCGCCATCGGCCGCCGTGTCAACGTCGTATCGCTCCGCAGCCAGCGTTTCGGAAATCAGGTCCCGCAAGGCTTCCTCGTCATCAACAACCAGCACCCGCTTACCGGATTTCTGCGAGGCCGCCCGCGTCTCTGGTCGGGCGGTGGACGGCATGGGACTTTCGGCGCCGGCCGCTTCGGCCACAGGCAGTTCCACCATAAAGGTAGCGCCTTCACCAAACGTGCTGCTCACCGTGATCGTGCCGCCGTGTTCATTGACAATGCCGTAACACAGGCTCAATCCCAAGCCAGTGCCTTTGCCAACTTCCTTGGTGGTGAAGAACGGTGTGAACATTTTCTTGAGATGTTCTCCCGAAACACCGGGCCCGTTGTCCTTGAATGAGACGCGAACGCGACCGGCACGGGCCACCGTGGTGATCCGCAGCGTCCCGCTGGAACGATACGACTCGACGGCTTGCCGCGCGTTGTTGATGATATTTACGAAGACCTGTTGAAGTTGGTGAGAGTCGCCGATAACGGCGGGAAGTTTTTCGTCCAGAGCAGTCGTGACCTCAATGTTGCTGGCACGCAGTTGGTATTGCAGGATTTCCAAAGACGAATGGACCAGATCGTTGAGATTCAGTCGTTTGCGCTCCGGAGGGCTCTGGCGCGCGAAGCTGAGCAGGTTCTGGACGATTTTTTGGCAACGGCGGGATTCGTGCAGGATGCGCTCCACGTAGTGGTCGTGCTTCTCGTCCTTCGCCGAGTCGGGTCGATTCAACAACTGCGCGAACCCATAGACCGAAGCCAAGGGGTTGTTCAATTCGTGAGCCACGCCGGCTACGAACTCGCCAATGACCGAGAGTTTCTCGCTTTGCGTCAGTTGCGCCTCCGTCTTTTTCAAGCTCTCCACGGTCTTCTCCAATTCCTCGCGCGATGCCTGCAGATTGCCGGTCATTTTATTGAAGGCCAACGCCAATTCGCCGCACTCATCGCAACCTTGTACGTCAATACGTTTGGAGAAATCGTCGCGTCCCAGTCGTTCGGCGGCTTCCCGGACCTGACGCAAGGTCCGCGTGACCCGGTCCGTCAACTTCCAAAATAGAAGAGCGCTTATGGTGATCGCCAACAAACCAAACAGGAACAATCCCCGCTGCAGAGAGTGCAGGACGTACAACGGTTGCTGGTAACTGGTCAAAAGAACGTAACCGACACGCTGATCTCCGCTCTGGGAGGGAAAATGTCCGGCCAGCGCCAGGAAATGTTCGCCGCCGAGAACGACTGGTTCGTGATTGCGCGTGGCCAGCGCATCGCTCCCGAGCACGGAAGCGAATTCTTCTTGCGCTTCCGTGCCCTGCAACGTGGACGCCGCCACGTCGTCATGCGCCAACAGGATCATCTGGCTGCGCGTAAGTTGCTGGAATTCGCGGACCACGGTGTCGCCGATTTCCGTGCCAAACGTCAAGACCCCAATCACGCGCTCGCCCATCGTGACCGGAACGGAAACGATATCGAACAGCCGGGCACTCACAACCACGGTGTCGACATTCGGCTGGCCTTCCAGGGCGTGTTCGGCGGATACGGAAGCTGCGGACTCAAACTGCGCCAGGTCCCATTCCGAGTCTCGGCGGACACTCGCGAGATGTTCCCCCTTCGACGTGGTGAAGGTGATCATATCGGAATCTTGTTCCTTGGCTAACTCGTTCAGCAGGAAACGCATGGCCTTGGGCTCGCCCAGTTGACAAACCGACTTGAAACGCGGCTCGTTGGGGATGTTGGAGTAGCGCAGCAGGAGATTTTTTGTACGAATTTTCTGCAGGTTGGCAAAAATGGCGTCGGCCCTGGCGAGACGTTGCGCCGTTTCAGTCTGAATCTGGTGGGATATGTGATGGTTGACGATGCCGAACAGGCTGACGAGCAACAGCGCCATCATCGCCACAACCGGGAAGAGGATCTTGGCTTTAAAACTAAAACCGCGTTGTGCTGACGCGTCGTTCATGCTTCCCTACTCCGTCTCGCGCGAGCAGTCTTGACCGAGAACATCGCCCTGGCCAAGGGCGAATCCACCGATACGTTTTTATCGGAAACGTACATATGCCACCTGTATATTCCGGGAATAGCAGTCGATGTGCCGCTCGCCCCGAAATGCGGGGAATGATCCATCAAGTGCGCCGAACGTACATTTTTGGCCACAGAAAAGGGGTTGATTGGTCAATCTCTTTGCCGTATAAGCGGGACGCTCCATGAGACATACGCTTTCAGTCCTGGTCGAGAACAAGTTCGGCGCGTTGACCCGCATTTCGGGTTTGTTCAGCGGACGCGGCTTCAACATCGACACGCTCAACGTCGCCCCAACCCAGGACCCGACTCAATCGCGGATGACCATTGTCGTCAAAGGCGACGACTCGGTCTTGGAGCAGGTCACCAAGCAGCTCAACAAACTTGTGGACGTGATCAAGGTGCAGGATTTTAGCGATGGCGAATACGTGGATCGGGAACTCATTTTGGTCAAGGTCGGCGTGGACACCAAGTCGCGACCAGAAGTGATGCAGATTTGCGATATCTTCCGCGCAAAGATCGTCGATGTCGCGCACAAGGCGCTCACGGTCGAGTTGACCGGCAATGAGTCGAAGATCAGCGCGTTTTTGGAATTGATGGAGCCGTTCGGCATCCGCGATATCACGCGGACCGGCAAAGTGGCGATGCCGAGGAAGTAGGGCGAGAAAATCCGTTGTAGCGGCGTTTCTGTGAAGCGCCGTATCTGTGAAAAATTCAAGAACCCGCGCTTCGCAGAAACGCGGTTACAAAGAACCAGGAGAGCAACAACATGGCAATCATTGATTTTGGTGGTGTCAAGGAACGCGTGGTCACCCGGCAGGAGTTTCCGCTGGCGAGAGCCCGCCGGGTGCTCAAGAGCGAAGTCATCGCTGTCATCGGCTATGGCGTGCAAGGCCCGGCGCAGGCACTGAACATGAAGGATAACGGTTTTAACGTCATCGTTGGCCAGGCGCGCGAATTCAAACGCGACTGGGACCGTGCTCGGGCCGATGGTTGGGTGCCCGGCAAGACATTGTTCTCCATCGAAGAAGCGGCCCAACGCGGCACGATCATCCAGATGCTTGTTTCCGACGCGGCTCAACGCGCCGTCTGGCCCGTCATCAAGAAACCTCTCAAACGGGGCAAGGCGTTGTACTTCTCGCACGGTTTCTCGATCACGTACAAAGATAAGTCGGGCGTCGTTCCCCCGAAGAACGTCGACGTGATCATGGTCGCCCCGAAAGGTTCGGGCCTGAACGTCCGCCGCAACTTCCTCTCCGGCGCCGGCATCAATTCCAGCTATGCTGTTTATCAGGATGCGACCGGCCGCGCCAAGGAACGTTGCCTGGCCATCGGCATCGCCATCGGGTCCGGCTACCTCTTCCCGACCACCTTCGCGCACGAAACCAACAGTGATCTGACCGGCGAACGCGGCGTGTTGATGGGTTGTCTCGCGGCCATTATGGAAGCGCAGTATGACGTCTTGCGTTCGCATCGCCATTCCCCCAGCGAAGCGTTCAACGAAACGGTGGAGGAACTCACGCAAAGCCTGATCCGCCTCGTCGATGAACGCGGCATGGATTGGATGTACTCGAATTGTTCCGCCACGGCGCAGCGCGGCGCGCTCGATTGGAAACCAAAATTCAAGCAGGCTGTGATGCCGGTGTTCAGGAAGTTGTATCAACGCGTAGCCACCGGGCGGGAAGCTGAGCGTGTGATCAGGGTTTGCGGTGCGAAGGGTTACCCGCAGCGCGTCGCCAACGAACTGGCAGCCATGCGCAACTCCGAAATGTGGCGGGCCGGCGCCGCCGTCCGCGCATTGCGCCCGGCAGAGAAAGCCCGGGCTATCGGCGCTGGAACCAAAGGGCTTGCCGGACGCAAGGGCTGATCGCCCGTTTTGGGGCGCTTCACGAGCTTTATCGCATCCAGTATTTCGCCACCAATGTAAGGAATCGGATGGTATCGCGAAAAGGTTGGATGTGGCTGGGACCAACTTCGCAGCCATAAATTGTGCGGACCGGTACGGTCACAATCTTATGGCCGGCCCGGCCAGCCTGAATCAGCATTTCGGTTTCTGTCTCAAAATGGCGGCTGCTAAATTCGAGATGCGGCAACACCGACCGGCGAATCAGTCGAAACCCGCACTGGCTATCGGGAATGGTCTGCCGTGCCAACCGGCTCGTCACCCAGGAGGTGAACTGGTTGGTGAGCCTGCGCACCCAGGGCATGTCGCGGGTCTCGGTCATACGAGTACCGATCACGATGTCTGCATTCATGGCGCATGCGGCCTCGACGAATTTTGGGATCTCATCGGGATCGTGTTGGCCATCGGCATCGAGGAACACTGCAAACTCGGCGTCGGAGCGGCCGAAATATTCGAGAGCCGTCATAATCGCCGCCCCTTTTCCAAGGTTCCGTTCGTGACGCAGAACTTCGATGCCAGGCCGTTTTGCGGCCGTAGCGGTGTCGTCACTGGACCCGTCGTCGATCACCACGACTTGATCCACGCACCGGCGAGCGCGATCGATGACCGCGCCGATTCGCGGCGCTTCGTTATAAGCGGGGATGAAAGCGACAACGTTCATGACCTCAACCCACTCCCCGGAGAAGGTTTCAAATGACCGCTCATAAAATTGACCAGGCGGCGGGTTGCCCCGCCCGGGAATTAGCCTTAGCGCAGCCCTACCCCTTTTGTCCTGCCTCTTCCCGCCTACCTGCTCCCGTCTCGCTTCGACCGAAGGCCGTCGCCGTCGCTTGCGCCCGATCTTCTTCAATATCCCAGAGATCGTGGAACAGGAACCATTGTTCGCTGTGCTGACGGATCACGCGTTCCAGGGCCAACGCGATCTGCCGCATGATGTCATCCACACTCTGACGCTCCCGATTGCTCCAGATCGGCTCATCCACGATGTAGGCAAACGTGTCATCGGGAAGTCGAATCATGAAAATGGGCAATAGCGGAGCCCCGGTGGCCAGCGCCAATTTGGCCGGTCCATTCGGCAGCCGTGCCGGTCGTCCAAAAAATTCAACGGTCTGGACCGATCTGGTGAAGTCACGATCGCCGACGACGGCAACAATTTCGTTGCGGCGCAGCACGGCCATGCACTCGCGCGCGGCGCGGCCGAAGGGAATGAGGCTGATACCGCGGGAAGTGCGGTAGCGCTGATAGAGGTCGTTCAACCGTTTATCGGGCACCCAGAGCGCCACGGCATTGACTTTGTACCCCAGCGCGGCGAGGGCTGCGGCGCCCAGTTCCCAATTGCCGAGATGGGCGCTGACGAAAATGGTTCCTTTGCCGTGCTTGAGGAGATCATCGAGCACTGCGGGCACGTTCCCAAAGTGGACGACGCGTTCCATTTGCTCCCGTTCGAGGCGCAGAAAGCGAAAAAAATCCACCAGGTACTTGGCGAAATTGAGAAAGTTTTCGCGGGCCAACGAGTGCAGCGCACGCGGCGAGAGTGCGACGCCGCTGCTGGCTTGGATCTGTTTGAGATTGGAGATGACCGACTCGCGGCCACGTTTATCAAACCGGAGATAGAAATCCCCAAGCCGACGGGCAAGTCCATAGCTCATGCGGCGCGGAAACAGCCGCGAAAGCAGTTCCGCGAATTTGAGCCAGTAATATTTCATGCAGCGACAGCCGCCGTGGCCATCAACAATTTGAGAATCTCGCGCGCGGCGCATTCGGCGGAATGAGGACGGCCCAGGGCGGCGGCGGCTTCCCGCATCGCCCAGAGCTTGCGCGGATTGCGCAGAAACTCATCTACATACAACATGACATCGTTGGCATCGCTGGCCTCCACGGCCACGTTTTGCGAAAGCAGGTACTCGGAGTTTTTGGCTTCCTGACCGGGAATGGGATTGATGATGATCATCGGCAATTTCTTGACGAGCGCTTCCGCGGTGGTGATGCCGCCCGGTTTCGTGATGATCATCTCCGCAATGTCCATCAATTCGTTCACGTTCTCAACGAAGCCAAAGATCTTTGTGGTGTGACGCAGTTTCGGGCCTTTGCGGGCCAGCTGTTCCTGGAGTTCCTCGTTCTTACCGGTCACGACGACGATGTCGAACGGCTGGGGTAATTTATTGAGTTTGCGAATCACCGATTTCATCGGGCCCAGTCCCAGACTGCCGCCCATCACGAGGATCTTTGGCAGGTCGGATTTGAGTCCCAGTTTCTTGAGAACCGCGCCCCGATCCACCGAATCGAGAAAGCACCGATTTGTCGGGATGCCTTGCGTCGTCACCCGTTCGGGCAATACACCCTGGGCGACCAGGTTTTGCCGGGTGTCTTCGCTCGGGGCGACGTACAAATCCACTTCTGGATCTGCCCAATATCGGTGGGCCACAAAATCGGTCAGCACGCCGACAAGCGCGGGCTTGCGCCGACCGGTCGCCCGTTTCCAAGAGGCAATGACGCCGCAGGCAAAGGCCTGCGTGCACACCACCACATCGGGAGCAAACTCATCCAGCAACCGCTGAAGCTTGCGCGAATTGCCGCGATTCAGCGTCTCCCGCAGCTTTTTCGTGCGCTCCTTAAATTCAGGATTGTCATACATGAACTCCCAAATTTCCGGCGCGGCCTTGAGCACGGCGAGATAGGCCTGCAATGTGACCTTCGACAAAACCGGGTTGGCATGGCTAAACGAATCGAGCAACATGGTTTCTATGTCGCCGTCCATGCGCCGGATCATCTCGTCGATCGCCACCGCTGCGGCATAGTGACCGGAGTGCTTCGTCAGATATAAAAATAGGATTCGCCTCCTCATCCCTGCCCCTTAGCATACAAAACTGCAATTGCGCTGGTCAAATCTTCTATTCAGGCGATATATGAAGTAGCGTCGGCGCGTGCACCGGCGCCAGGAGTCGATGACGCAAGTGCCAACAAACGCGATGAACGAACGGATGACGATTGTCATCGTCAGCTACGACTGCCGGGACGCACTCTGGGAGTGTCTGCGAAAATTGATGGTGGGCCACGATGTTCCTTCCATCATTGTGGTCGATAACGCCTCCTCTGACGACAGCCTTGAAATCGTCTCGAAAGAGTTTCCAGCGGTGCAATTGATCAAGAACACAACCAATCGTGGTTTTGCCGCCGCTTGGAATCAAGCCATTCGCGTCAGCACTTCGGATTTCATCCTGTTGCTTGCTCCCGACATGTTGCTCAACACGACGGAACTGCAAAAACTCTACGAGGCGACTCGTTTGCACCCAGTGGTCGGTGTTTCCGCACCCCGCATCCTCAATCCCGACCGCTCCCTCCGCCCGACTTGCCGCACATTCCCAACGTTCAATGCGATGATCTATGAAGAATTGGGTTGGAGCCGACTTTTCCCGCAAAGCAGACGGTTCGCCCGGTATCGCATGGGTGGCTGGCAACATGATGAAACCCGCGAAGTCGATCAAGTGGGGAAGCCTTGTTTCCTCGTGCGGCGAAGAGCGTTGGAACATGTCGGCCTTTTTGACGAGCGATTTTTCGCACGCTTTGAGGATGCCGATTTATGTTGGCGGCTGCGACAGGCTGGCTGGCAGGTACTGTTTGTCGCCGACTCTATTGCAACGCAAACGGGGTCCGAAGCGAAGAAGTCTGATCGTGCTGAGCTCATTGGCTACCGATACCAAGGCCTGTTTGCGTTCTATCGCAAGCATTACCCGCGCTGGCAACTGCCTGTCTTGCGCTTTGTCGTGCAAATCGCAGCGTTTTTTCGCACCATTACCGGAAAACGCGAATACTGGCCGATCGTGAAAAACGTCTGGAAACTGTGAACGTCCTTTTTCTCACGCAAACGAGTGCTCTCGGTCCCTCCAGTCGCTACCGCGTTTACCAGCTCTTGCCTTTACTGCAGCAACTCGGCATCGAAAGCGTCGTTTCGCCCGCCATCGATGATGCCCTGTATCGGCAGCTCTATCTCGATTCAAATGGACGTGGCTCACGCGTCGCCGCGCTGACAACTGCCTGGCGCAAGCGTCGAGCCGATCTGCGGCGCATGGAGCAGTTCGACGCGGTCTTCGTTCAAAAAGGTGTGTTCCCAGGTTTGTACGCGGGTTTTGAACGAGCGATTGCATCACGAAAACCAATGGTATTCGATTTCGACGATGCAATCTGGTTACCGCGTGTAGGCGGATCCAAACTCCTGCGCCTTCTCCACCGCGAGAGCGCCGTGCAAAACATCATGCGTCGAGCCGCCGCAGTCATCGCGGGTAACGATTTCCTCGCTGAGTATGCAACGCGCTTCAACCAAAACGTCACCGTCATTCTCAGTTCCATCAACGTCGCTGCGTATCGGCGCACAGACAACAATTCAAACGTCGTCGGCTGGATTGGCAGCCGGACCACACTCGCCTATTTGAAACCGTTGGCTCCTGTGTTCAAACAGTTGGGCGTGAAACCGCGTGTGATTGCCTCTGGCGACCCGAGCCAACTGGAGTTCGAAATTGAATTCCGTCCCTGGCGACTGGAGACCGAGATGGAAGAACTGGCGCAAATTGGCATTGGCATCGCGCCCTTGCCGGACACGGAATGGGAACGCGGCAAATGCGGCGTGAAAATCCTCCAGTACATGGCCTGCGGTATACCCGTGGTCGCCTCACCGGTCGGTGTGCAGTCGCGGTTCGTGCAGCACGGGGTGACCGGATTTCTGGCCGGAAACGCCGCCGAATGGGCGGAGCACGTCCGTGAGTTGATTGACAACCTCGAACTTCGGAAGAAGATGGGCACAGCCGCCCGCGAAGTCGCGGCACGCGAGTACGGCGTGGCGAACGCTGCGCAGAAAGTGGCATCGGTGTTGAAAAGTGTAGTTGCCGCCTGACGTGGTCATATTTGGATCGCGGAAACCCAGCGTCGCCGGAGTGGCAACGACCTGACAGCCCTTGGCCGCGACGCTTGACACCGGATGCACGCAGCAGGAAACTACGCGCAGTTTCCTGAGCAGGCCAAAGCATATTGATGGATAATGGCGCAAGACAACATGGCTGATGTACTACAGCTTATAGCTAACATACTAATCGGGGTGGTCGGATTAATCTTTTGTCTTGCGCTTTTGATTGCAGGACTCTCGAAAGACTCGCAAGTTCAGAATGTCGCTCGTGTTTGGTTGCGTTGGACAGGGGTAATTGTGCTGCTAGGATACGTCTTGCTTGGGTTGACTGCTGCAATTGAGGATTTGCATCTAATCCCTTCCTTAGTATTAGGATTCGGAGCGGGATTTATCTTTTGGAGAAAGAAACTCACGCAATTTCTAATAATTGGATCGTTGGCCAATGGCCTGTTTGGCATCCAGTTTGATCCTAATTCCTGTTACGTGGATTTTCCTTTTTGCGGACCACGGGAAGCTATCGCTAGCGGCACGATTGGTTTCGCTAATAGGCGGTGTTGTTGTTGGCCTGCTAGTGACCTTGGCCATTGAGGAATCGGTTCGAACGGGGCGGGAGTGGGTAAAGCGACTAGTGTGGATGTTGCCGATGCTGGGTTCAGTGATTCTCATTGTAAGCTATGCTGGTTCTTCATTTTTAGCCGTTTTTGTCTTTTTGTGGGCAATCTCTTTCACGGCTTTCGTTGCTGGTGTTGCGGCGGAACAGGTAATCGGTCGGCCCATTTACTTGCGAGAGTTGAATCGGATTTACTGAAATTCCGCTGGACGAATGTCGTGCAGCCTTATTGCTCGCTGTATGGAATCTTTGTCACTGACTTTTGACAGCAAGCCACGTCAAGCCGTGGTCCTTTCCCGTTGGGATACTCCTGTTTGAGAATCCCTTTGTACAAGGGGCAATTTTGGCTAGAATGAGGCAGCACGATGGAAAACCAAAGAGTTCTTCCCACTCGCATTCGTCCGGATCGCGGCTTGGCGCACATCGATTGGCGCGAACTTTGGGAGTACCGCGAACTGTTATTCATTCTGATTTGGCGCGACATCAAAGTGCGCTACAAACAGACGCTATTGGGCGCAGCGTGGGCCATTCTCCAACCGCTGGGCGCGATGCTCGTGTTCACGTTTTTTTTAGGCAAACTGGCACATGTGCCATCGGACGGCATCCCCTACCCTGTTTTTGCCTATAGCGGATTGCTGCTTTGGCAATTCTTCTCGCGGGCATTGACCGAGGCGAGCACGAGTCTGGTGGTGAACGAACGCGTCATCACCAAGGTCTACTTTCCGCGGTTGCTGGTCCCGAGCAGCGTAGTCTTGGCAGGCCTGTTGGATTTCGCCATTGCCTTCGTGCTGATGCTGGCGCTGATGGCATTTTACGGAATTGGAGCTTCGTGGAGCGTGTTGCTGGCTCCTTTATTCCTGTTGCTTGCTATGGCCGTCGCGCTCGGCGTGAGTTTCTGGCTATCGGCGTTCGACGTGAAATACCGGGACGTGCGCTACACCTTGCCGTTTCTGACACAAATCTGGTTGTTCGCCACACCGGTCGTTTACCCGAGCAGCTTGGTGCCCGCTTGGCTGCGTCCGTGGTATGGACTGAATCCGATGGTCGGAGTAGTCGAAGGATTTCGCTGGTCGCTGCTCGGCGTTCCCGGCTCTCCTAACTTCGCAATGATCGGCGTCTCCATCATTACGGTCGCCTTGGTTTTCGCGGGAGGCGTGATCTACTTTCGCATGATGGAGCGGAGCCTAGCTGACTTGATATGACCGACACCGCCATTACCGTCGAAGGACTTGGCAAACGTTACCAGATCGGGCAGCGGGAGCCATATGGCGCGTTGCGCGATATGCTGATGGACGCCTTGCGGGCCAAATGTCGTCCTGCAGCGGAGACGATTTGGGCGCTCAAGGGCGTCTCATTCGAGATCAAGCAAGGAGAGGTGGTCGGGATCATCGGACATAACGGTGCCGGCAAGAGCACCCTGCTCAAGATCCTTTCGCGCGTGACCAAACCGACAGAGGGCAAGGCGGATATCTGGGGTCGGGTCGGCTCGTTACTCGAAGTCGGGACCGGGTTCCACCCCGAGTTGACCGGACGGGAAAACATCTATTTGAACGGCGCCATCCTCGGAATGCGCAAAGCCGAAATTGCTCGTAAGTTTGACGAGATCGTCGCGTTTGCCGAGACCGAGCAATTCCTCGATACGCCGGTCAAGCACTATTCCAGCGGCATGCGTGTGCGACTCGCCTTCGCGGTAGCCGCTCATCTCGAGCCGGAAATTCTGCTGGTAGACGAAGTCCTTGCGGTTGGCGATGCGGCGTTCCAAAAGAAATGCCTCGGCAAAATGGGGGATGTTGCGAAGGCCGGCCGGACGATCCTTTTCGTCAGCCACAACATGGCTGCGATCCAGAATTTGTGCGCTAGCGCGTTCTGGTTGGATCACGGCACCACGGCGGCATCTGGAAAGGTTGGGCCCGTAGTGGAACGATACTTGAAATCCGTGACGGCTTCTGCTTCCACGTTTCTAGGCGACCGCAAGGATCGACGAGGCGACGGGCGGTTGCGCTTCGAAGAATTCTCGGTCACGAACTCTCAGACGGGCGACCCAGCCACATGTGGATCACCCGCCACGCTTGCGATTCGGTATGTAGGCAACCCACCGTTACGCAACGTACAGCTATCGATTGGCATATTCACAGTGCTCGGCGAGGGCGCAATGTATCTGAGCAATGATTTGGTTGGCAAACAACTTGACAACCTGCCCGCGGCGGGGGTGATGTCCTGCCGTGTGGAAAAGCTGCCGCTGTTGCCGGGACGATATTCGGTGAATCTGTACTGTACGATCAATGGGGTCTTGGCAGACTGGGTAACTGACGCGGCGCGTTTCGACGTTGGCGATGGCGATTTCTTCCACTCGGGCAAGCTTCCGCCTCCGGGGTATGGAACTGTCGCCGTGTCGCAGGATTGGAACGTCGTTTTGTGAAGGGTGCCGCTCCTCAAAAAACGGCCAGCCATTTGTGGCGAATGCTTAAATCGGCCAGTCAGCGAAAGCACATTTTGCGCTGGCTCCGGTCGCGAAGCCCGAACTACGTATTGGATGCGAAGATCCCTTGGTTGACCTTCGACGCGGTCGATGAGTTGCGGCGCCGGCTGCCCTCTCACGCACTCGTCTTCGAATATGGCAGCGGAGGCTCAACGTTGTTCTGGTTGAAGCAGGGTGCCCACTGCACATCGGTGGAACATGACGAAAAATGGTTTGCGGTTCTCCAAAAGCGACTCGGCGACTGCAAACGACTCGATTATCGGTTGATTCCACCCGATCAGGAAACGGTCGGCCAACGAACGGACCCAGTCGATCCCCAGGCGTATCGTTCGACAGATCCGGCATTTGCAGATCGCACGTTCAAAAACTACGTCCAACAAATCGACGAATTTCCCAATGAGCACTTCGATGTTGTGCTCGTCGACGGACGCGCCCGTCCGTCGTGCCTGATGCACGCTGCCCCGAAGGTAAAACATGGGGGGCTCCTGATCCTCGACAACGCGGAACGAAATGATTACACCGCTCGGACAAGACCCTACTTGCAGGACTTTGTAAGGAAAGAGTTTCCTGGGGCAGGCCCGACCACTCGCAGCATGTGGCGCACAGATATTTACCAGCGGCCATGAGATTTCTCATTCTCAACACGGATTATCCGGAGTTCTTGAGATGGCTTTACACCCAAGATTCGGCGCTTGCTACGCGCTCTTATGAGGAGCAACTGCGTGCGCGTTATAACAGTTTGTTCGGCGTGGCAGACTTCTATTCGAGTAACCTGCGCAAGCTGGGGCATGAGGCTTGGGACATCGATTTCAACAACGAAGCGCTGCAACGCGCTTGGGCAAAGGAACACGGCGTGGTGCTGCCACCCCAACGCCGTTCGCTAAAGTTTTACCTGCGAGGCGGCAAGGTGCCGTGGATCAATTATCGTCCCGATCCTTCATGGATGCATACCGTCCTTGATGCTCAGCTCCGACACTACACACCTGAGGTTGTGGTCAACCAATCGCCGGTTGCTATCCCGCGTCACCTCTTGGATGGCATCAAACCGCGACCGCGCTTGTTGGTTGCTCAAATCGCATCCCCATTTCCCAAAGGTGCGGATTTCAGTCGATACGACCTGATCGTTTCATCGTTGCCAAATTTCGTGGAGCAGTTTCACCACGCGGGACTGAAGGCGGAGTTACACCGACTGGCCTTTGAGCCGGGGATTTTGGGCAAACTTGCGACCGGGGGCCGGTCGATCCCAGCCTCGTTCGTCGGAACGGTTTCCCGCAGTCATCGGACGCGTGTGCAACTGCTGGAACATCTGTGCCGGCGGACGAATCTGATGGTTTGGGGTTGGGGCGAGCGGACGCTGGCGGCCAAATCTCCAATTCGCTCCCGATACCGCGGGTATGCCTGGGGCAGGGAGATGTATCAAGTGCTCAGCGACTCCAAACTCACGGTCAATCATCATATCGATGTCGCGGGCCACTACGCCAACAACCTGCGGCTCTTCGAGGCCACGGGAGTCGGGACATTGCTCATTACCGATTGGAAGCAAAACATTGGCGATTTGTTCGAGCCCGGCAAAGAGGTTGCCACGTATCGCAGCCCTGCTGAATGCGCCGAACTGATCGAATACTATCTGGCCCATGAGGATGAGCGCAAGGCGATCGCGCGGGCCGGACAGGAGCGCACGCTCCGTGAGCACACTTACTCGCAGCGCATGCAGGAATTGAACACGCTGGTGCAGAGATATCTGAAGTGATCAAACAATTGGCAAAAAGGACATTGCCCGCGTCTCTGCAGCGAAGGATCAAGGGCACACTTATGGTCGCCCGCAAGCTTCGACGTACGTGGTACCGGCGATTGATCGCAGATAAGCATCTGCGCAGCATCAAACGCGGAACGCGCGACCGCTGCTGGTGCGGCGGCGAGTTGTTGCCGTTCCAGTGGCACTCCAGTTACGGCATCTGCAAACTGTGCGGCACGTACGTCAATCGACGTCCCCCGCTTCGGGAGGACCTGCAGCGGCTTTACTCGCTGGACTTATACTGGCACCTAAAACAGAAGGTAGACGGCCTGCCCGTGATCGAAAGGCGCACCGCTCATGATCTGGCGGATGGACGCGTTGACTTTTGGCTGACGCTTATCGACCGATACGCTCCTCCCAAGGGGCGCATCATCGAGATCGGCTGTGCGCACGGCGTCTTATTGCAAAGACTGCAACAGCGTGGCTACGACTGTATCGGCGTGGAGATTGACCCGCGGTTGGCCGATTGGACGCGGGAGCAAACCGGTCTGGACGTTCGCGCCGGAGTATTCCCGGGAATTGATCTACCTTCGTGCAACTTGTTTCTTGCAATGGACGTGTTGGAGCACAGTCACGATCCCCAAGCTTTCTTGAGAGGGGCCTCCAGCCTCTTGAATTCGGGCGGCATCGCCATCCTTCAGACGACCGTGGATCGCTATGGCGAACAACCGCCGTTTGGGATAAAATTCGACTATGCCTTCGATGACTTGGAGCATTTATTCATCTTTACGGACCAGGCCCTGCTGGAACTCGGTCGCCGCTGCGGGTTTGCAGTCATTAATTCATCAGAGCGCCTCTGGACAATGGGCGAGATCTGCGTGTATCGCAAAGACTGAGACTGCGTATTTCTTTGAAAGAGGAAAGCGATGAGCATTGACCGTCAAGACACGCGGATGTGTGCATTGTGTCGAAGTGGCCTCTTGGCCGCTTGGGAAACTAGGTTGTCGTGTCTTGCTGAAGACCGGACTCGCCCTCTCTGGAGATCCATTTAATCGATTGGCCACCGGGCATACGAAAGATGGTTCTGGACAAACAGCTAAAAATCGCGATCGACGCTCCCATCACATTCGCCAAAGCCGGTGGCGTCGGCCAGGCAATTTTGGGATTGATCCATGCCTTGGGCCAATTGGACGACGGAGACGAGTCTTATACCATCATCGTGGAGTCAGGTGAGACAAAGGATTGGCTCAGACCGTTCGCTGGGCCCAATCAGGAATTTGTCATCAAACCTCACTCCGCGACGCGCCGATTGCGCACGTTGGCGAAGCGTGGGTTTGGACCGGTTTTGCCGGTGGTGCGCCGTCTGCGCCATCCAACCACACCACCAATATCCGATGGGTTCTACGAGAGCCTTGCGTGTCATGTGTTGCACTTCCCCCATCAGAAATTTGTCCACACCCAAATGCCGACAATTTACAACCCTCACGATTTGCTTCATGTCCACTACCCACAGTTCCTTTCGAAGAACGACATCGCCTGGAGAGAGACGGTTTATGCGGACGCTTGTCGCTCCGCCCAAACTGTCGTCGTGGCCTCGCAATGGGTCAAAGATGACTGTGTCCAGCACTTCCGACTCGATCCCCGCCAAGTGCAGGTGATCCCGTGGGGGGCACCCACACAAGCTTACCCAAAACCTACCGATGCGGCCATGCGTTCCGCAGCCATGCAGTATCACCTTCCGCAACCATTTGCGCTGTATCCCGCAATGACCTGGCCACACAAGAATCACCTCAAGTTGCTCGAAGCGCTGGCCTGTCTTCGCAATCGACGTGGGCTGACCGTGCGGCTCGTTTGCACCGGCACAGTCTACGAACCGTTCTGGCCAAAAATCAAATCTCGCCTCAGAAAACTCAACCTCTCGCCGCAGGTGACATTCTTGGGGTTTGTGCCGGAGGAAGATTTGCGGGCAGTCTACCATCTGGCTCAGTTCCTCGTCGTTCCCACATTGTTCGAGTCGGATAGCTTCCCCATTTACGAAGCCTGGCTGGAGGACGTCCCAGTCGCCTGCTCGGACGTGACTTCGCTTCCGGACCAAGTGGGCGATGCGGCACTGCTATTCAACCCTGATGAAGTTTCCTCCATCGCGGATGCCGTGCACAAGATTGCCACGCAAGAGCAACTGCGGGGGGAGTTACGTGAGCGTGGTCGCAAGCGACTCAAGGGTTTCGACTGGCAGCGAACTGCCAAAGCTTATCGTGCCGTGTATCGCCGGGCGGCGGGTTATACTCTCACCGAAGAAGATCATTGGCTGCTCAACTGGGATTGGATGCGACAACCCAGCGAACACGCTGAGGCACAAAACCGATGAGCAAACGCTTGATCCCTGTCGCTGCGCCCGTGTTGGCGGGCAACGAAAAAGTCTATGTGACGGATTGCCTGGATTCATCGTGGATCTCTTCAGTCGGAAAATATGTGGACAAATTCGAATCCGCACTGGCCCGGTTCTGCAAAGCCAAACATGCCATCTCCTGTTGCAACGGGACAGCAGCGTTACATTTGATCCTGATGGCGCTGGGCGTCGAACCGGGGGATGAAGTCATTGTTCCCACCCTCACCTTTGTCGCAACCGCCAATGCCGTGGCCTACTGCGGAGCACGTCCTGTGTTTGTGGATTCGGAGTCTCAGTCGTGGAACATCGATCCCACGTTGATCGAACAGAAGATCACTCCGGCCACCAAGGGAATCATCCCCGTGCATTTGTTCGGGCAACCTGCGGACATGGATTCAATCCTTGCTCTCGCGGGTCGTTGCGGCTTGTTTGTCGTGGAAGACGCCGCCGAGGCTCACGGCGCCCAATACAAGGGACGCATGGTGGGCTCGATCGGGGTCGGCGCAACTTTCAGTTTTTACGGGAACAAGATCTTCACTACCGGCGAGGGCGGTGCCGTTGTGACCTCGGATGATCGCCTGGCCGGCCGCGTGCGCTTCCTTAAGGATCAGGCGATGGATCCCACTCGACGCTACTGGTTTCCGAGCATCGGCTACAATTATCGCATGACGAATATCGAAGCGGCCATTGGTCTGGCACAGCTAGAGCAGGCGGATTGGCACACGAAACGGCGACTTGAAGTAGCCGCTTGGTATCGTGAGCAACTGAGGGGGACGCCGGGTGTTACCTGGCAAACCGAGCAGCCGGAATCGAAGCACGCGTTCTGGATGTTCACCATAATGCTCGATGAGACCATTTCGCTGAGCCGTGACGAAGTGATGTTGCGGTTGCTGGCGAACGGTATTGAGACCCGTCCCGTTTTTCATCCCGTCCACACCCTGCCTCCTTATCGCAAAGCCACAACCGAGTCCTGCCTTCCTGTCGCCGAACAAATCGCGCGACGTGGGATCAGTCTGCCAACTTGGGCGGGCTTGACACAAGAAGATGTACTCTACGTCACGGAATGTCTGAAGAGCATCTTGAAGAGCACCCGATAACCTTTGCATCAATTTCGACCACGGAGAAGCCGACGCCCATGAGCCATCTGCCTCAACCTCGCTCCGGTGAGGTGCGCTCGCCTTCGACATCGACGGGTTCCCCACTGACTGCCGGGGTGCAACCAAGAATCACCGTTGTCACGCCATCCTTTAATCAAGGAAGATTCTTGGAGGAAACAATCCGCTCCGTGCTCGAGCAGGGTTATCCGAATCTTGAGTACATGGTCATCGACGGCGGGAGCATGGACAACAGTGTGGACATCATCCGCCAGTACAAGGATCGACTGGCGTATTGGACAAGTGAGCCAGATCGTGGCCAGTCCGAGGCCATCAACAAAGGCTGGCGACGCGCGACGGGCGACATTCTCGCTTACATCAACTCCGACGACACCTACACCCCAAACGCGTTTCGTCTCGTTGCAGAAGCATTCAAGCGCGAACCTGAACTTGGCTTGGTGTACGGTCGCTGTCTCGTCATCGATGAACGCGGCACGGTATTGTGGGAACGTCGCGTTCGCGCCGCCAGTCTGGCCGAAGTCTTGCGCTGGTCGCCGTCCATCCCGCAACCAACCATGTTCATCCGTCGCCCGGCGCTCGAGGCCGTTGGATTTCTGAATCCTGAACTGCATTACACCATGGATTACGACTTATCGATACGCGTCGGCCTCAAATACAAAATACAATTCATCCCACAGGTGCTGGCCAACATGCGCGATCATCCGGCGGCCAAAACTGCCATCGCTCCGCTGAAGCACGTGGACGAAGGAATCGCCGTTGCCACGGCATTCTTTACCCAACCGCTGCCGACGGAAATTGCGGCGCTGAAAAATCAAACGCTGGCCACCCTCTACTTGCGCAAAGCACGCGTTCTCTGCCGTAACGGTGAAACCAGACCGGCGCGCCTGCTTGTCCGCCAAGCGTTGAGCTCTTGTCGGGACGCTTCGACTCTGCGGAAGTCTGTCGCGGTTATCTCGCTGAGCTTACTGGGAAGACCGGCGATCGCTTTCCTTCGCAAAATTAAGCGCGCGCTCCTGAAGCTTTCCACGCCGCAGCGGCCAACACGCACACCAACGGCATGACCGGCAGACTGAACCGCAGATCGGCGTAGCTCAAGGCATGAACAAACATCACGTACAGGATCAATGTGCCCATGATCATTACCTCTACGTTCCAAGTCCACCGTCGCCACAAGCCGACACCCAAGAGAACCAAGTAGGCGGCCTGAATCAAAAAGGCGAACACTTGTTCCCGACGCGCGGCGCTTTGAAACCAGAACCGGCCGCACTTGCGCAGGAAGATCTCGAATGCCCTACCGGGATGCGCCGCCATTTCTTGAAAGGCCGCTCTGTAAAACGCGCGGTCCAACTCGACGACGGAAGCGCCAGCATGACGATCCTTAATTTCCTCAACCGCTGCCATCCACCGGACTTTCCCCGGTCCTTCCCATAACCCCAGAGTCGGCTGATAATTGCCAATAAACGTGGTTACGCCGCCCCGCTCCGTTGCCACCGGCAGAAACTCGCCGCTCGTAATCCGATAATTGCGCAACGTCCACGGCACCACCATCAGCGCCGTCGCCAAAACCAAAGCCCCCAAGCGCACCAGGGAAATGCGATGCAGATAGACAAAAGCCAGAATGATGAGCGGCCACGCGAGGAAAGTCGGCTTGCAGAGATTCACAAATCCCAGCAGTCCCCCGGCGATCAGCCACTGCCAAATGTTTCCCTGCCGTAACGCCAGCACTTGGACGCAAAGATAGCTCGCCAGCAGAAAGGCCAGTACGATCTCTTTGTTGATGAACGCCACGCGCCAGATCGCGAATGGATACACGGCCCAAAGCCAGGCCGCGAACAAAGCGCCTGTCCGGCCGCGACGTCCGGAAATCGTTAGCGCCAGCCACCACACCAGCCAGCAGGTTGCAGTATCCAGCAGGGCTTGAAACAATTTGACCGCCGTAAACGATCCGGCGGCGACCACCAGCACCGGGTAGACCGGCCCGCGCGTCACGTCGGTATAATGCCCTTCACGAATTGTCTCCGAGATCGCTCCGTAGCCGTCGCCATCTTCACGCAAGTTCCATTGTCGCTGCAATCGAGGAAAGCCGATGAAAACGAACGTCAGCCGCAGGGCCAGCGCCACGAGCAGGCAAATGAGTAGACTTTTGTTTATCACCCTGAGGGCAACGAAGGGTTTCGCTTGCGACAGAGATCTTTCGCTTCGCTCAGAATGACAAGCACCGCGGACGTACCTCGCCCGGCTCCGTCGTTTCTCGCAGCGCGGCAGAGCGAAGGCTGGTGGGCGTGACAGGACTCGAACCTGTGACCTCTCGGGTGTGATCCGAACGTTCTAGCCAACTGAACTACACGCCCTCCGCCGGAAATCCACCGCCCCGCAGACTACCAGTCATCCCAGTACTTTTCAAGCGTCGCAAACCCAACCTTCACTTCTCCTTCTGCAATTGAGCGCGAATATCGGATAGGATTTGATAATACCGCCAAGCGGCAGGAGCATCCGGCTCTTGGTGGTGGTCAGGCTTCAAAATGAGATCGCCGGTCGCCAACAAGACTCTTTTGACTTCTGGATTCTGGCGGACCTTCTCCCGAGTGGCCTCCACGATAAGCTGGTAATGTTGACCCGGAACCTTTGGCTTGTACTCCATTCTCCTGCCTTCGAATGTCACCCAGTCGACTCCCATCTTTTCCATGTTCTCGCTGGCCAGCGTGCCGGCTTGCTTGGCCTCGAACCCGCTCATCTGCGCCACCTGTTCCCGCGTGTAACGCCACTTGATTCCGGGAAACTGTGCGCGTGGATCGTCGGGGCCTTCCGGGTATTTCATCATCTGCCAAAATCCTTCCAAACTCGCGTACCGCTTGCCGCGAAACGTAAACGAAGTTGGAGCAAAATTGGATAACAAGCCCAACTCGTTTCGCTTGGAAAGGATTACTTCACCGGGGCCGGCGTCCTGAGGAAGAATTTCCCACGAAGCCGCTTCCTGCCGCGGTACTGGCTTCCACCAATGTGACGGATACCGGGAATCGCGCTCAACTCCGGTAGCGGCCCCGTTTGGATTGGCGGCCATCAGCACGATGGCAAACGCGACTCTTGTCGATCGCTGCATACCCTTTGCGGCGTAGCCTAATCAGCGGGACGGGTGCTTTCAAGTCTTGAGGTCGCCGGGCGCGTCACGCTAACCTGTGTCGCAATGGATCGAGATTCCAAAGCAACGACGGCACGGCCTTTGTGGCTACTTGCCGCGTCGGTGATGACAATCGTCGTGCTCGTTGGATTCTGGTTTTTGCTGGGGTATCGCTATTCGCCGGAGAATTATCTGGCGAAACCCAACCCACCCTATGTGGTCGAGCTGACGTGGTTCGGTGCAGCATTGGTGGCAGCCGCCTGCGGGTTGATTGTCTTGCCGCGCCGGCGCGATTGTTGGATTCAAGTGGTGCACGCCGGTTGGCCGATGACCGCCAGTTGCCTCTGGGTTCTGACAAAGGTTCTCTTCCACGCGCCGTTGCGCACCTACGATATGATGCTGTTTGCCGTCGCCTGCGGCTGGACGACGCTGTTGTGGCTGCGTGAGAGAGATTGGAAGATCGACCGGTTTCCTGCTCCGATACTGTTCCCTGCCGTATGGAGCGCCATCGCGCTGTTGGCGCTATACCAGTTCGGGCAACAAGTGGGCTACTGGAATGACCTCGCGCTGGGGTATGCGGACTGCGGCGAGAACGCGCGACTGATGTTCAATACCATTACAAATCCGCACGCGCTGTTTCTGCGTGTGAATCCCAATAAGCCACTCTTTTACGATCACTTCTGCCCCGGGATTTTGCCTTTCACACCGCTCTGGCTGCTGTGGCCCAGTTTGAAGCTGACCATGGTCCTCGAAATCGTTGTCGTTTTTGGAGTGGCCGTACCGCTATATTACATCGGTCAACGCGTCTTCCGGAACCAGGCGGCGGCGCTATTCCTTGTGCTCGCCTGGATTGTTTATCCATCAGCGTCACAATTCATTTACAGCGCTTCTTACGGGTTCCGTTGGGGAAACGTGTGTCTTCTGCTTTATTTTATCGCCCTGGCTTCGTGGTTGAGTGATCACCCGCGCTGGGCCTTGGCAATGGCGATCTGGGCCATGCTGATCAAAGAAGAGGCGGCGATCATCGTCGGCATGTTCGGCGTGTACTTGGCATTGTTCGAGCATCGACGCTTGGCCGGGATCGTCCTCGCCGTATTTGCATTCGGCTACTTCTTTCTGGCGACTTCGGTTCTTATCCCTGTCATTAGCGGTGAATCCTACGCGATGACCCGCTTCTTTTACAACTTGGGGCATACAGAGTGGGAGATTGTGTGGTCGCCGATCACCAAACCCGCAGTCTTTTGGGGCGATTTATTCGAATCCTCGTCGTTCTATTTTGCAGCAGCGCTCGTCGGTCCACTTCTGTTTTTGCCACTGCGTAAACCTTCGATTTTGTTCATCGGCGCATTGACCTTCCTGTTCTGTTGCCTGAACCCGATGATGAAGAGTATTGCGACGTGGTATCAAGCGACAGTACTGCCCGTCGTGTTCTTTGCCCTGGTTCGCGCCGTTCGAGACTGGGCCCCCCAACGCCGCAACCATGCATTGATGAGCGTGGTGATCGCCGGGGGGGTCTTTTCGATTTTTCTCGGAGCACAGCCGTGGAGTAAAGCCACCTTGACGATCCACCGTTCCCCCGGACGACTACAGCTCGTCCGTCGATTCGGCGAGCATATCGACCCGCACGGCACACTGTTTGCCACGCAACGCGTTGCCGCTCATTTCATCACGCAGCGTTATGTTTATCTGGATCCACCCGTGCCAGAAAGTGCTGACTACAGCCTGATCGATCTGCGCGACTCGTGGCGCGGCGGTACCGGTGAGCTGGAATGGTTGGACAAGTACCGCCAACTCCAGAAGGAAATCGAAGCCAATCCCCGCCTCCACTTGGTCGCCGTCGACGACGGTTTACTGCTGTACTCCCGATCCGGGTCACCTTTGAACCGGCAAAAGCTCGTCGAACGTGAAACCATGCCTCCATCGAGCACCAAAGGGCAATTCGATCTCGGGGGCGGCGTCAGCATTGCAGGCTTCACAGCCACCCCATTACCGCGCCGTGCCCTGGCGAACATGGATCGAGTGCGTATCACCACCTATTCGGACATTGCAGCAAAGACCAACCTCGATCTCGCCGTGCGCTGCATCGTCCGCATCGGGACACAACCCGATCAAATGAATAGTTTCGCGTCCGAATTCCAACCGCTCGGGCAGGGCGTCTGGCCGATCTCGCAATGGAAGACCAACCGTTATTACGCCGACGACTTCATCGTCATTCTTCCATCAGGGCTGGTGGGATCAATTTCCGACATCAGTTTCACAGCAAAGTCACTTTCGCCGTAGCTCTCAGGCCTTATGCAAAATTGTGTCGCCTGTTTTGGAGAGCAGATCCGGATAATCCAGCGTGTAGTGCAGTCCCCGCGATTCCTTGCGCAACAGGGCGCTCTCGACAATCAATTCGGCCACCAAAGCCAGGTTGCGCAATTCGATCAGGTCGGGCGTAACCTTGTAGTCCCAATAAAACTGATTGATCTCGCGCTGCAAATTCTGGATTCGGGCCCGCGCGCGCAGCAATCGTTTGTCCGTGCGCACAATGCCCACGTAATCCCACATGCAACGGCGGATCTCGTCCCAGTTGTGAGTGACGACCACCAATTCGTCCGGATCGTGAGCGTCGCCGCTTTGCCAGGCGGGAAGAACCGGGAGGTTGGATTTGAGATTTGAAATCTTCCGCATGGCCAATTCCGCGGCCCGATGCGCGACCACCAGCGCTTCCAACAACGAATTGCTGGCCAGCCGATTCGCACCGTGCAACCCGGTACATCCCACCTCTCCCGCCGCCAACAAACCCGGCAAATCGGTCTCGCCATCCACATTCGTCATCACACCGCCGCATTGATAGTGTGCCGCCGGCACCACCGGCAGCGGCTCCTTGGTCATATCGTGCCCGTATTCGAGACATTTCGCGTAGATATTCGGGAAACGCTTCTTAACAAACTCAGGATCTTTATGGGTGATATCAAGCCAAACGCAATCCGCACCGGTTTTCTTCATCTCGCTATCAATCGCGCGCGCCACAATGTCGCGCGGAGCGAGATCGGCCAGTTTGTGATAGCGCTTCATGAACGCTTCGCCGTCCGTGCCACGCAGCACCGCGCCTTCGCCGCGGACCGCTTCGCTGATGAGAAACGATTTTGCCTTGGGATCGTAAAGGCAGGTGGGATGAAATTGAATGAATTCCATATTGGCGACGCCCGCGCCGGCCCGATACGCCATCGCCACACCGTCTCCGCTGGCGATATCCGGATTGCTCGTGTAGAGATACACTTTGCCGGACCCGCCGGTGGCCAACAACGTGATCTTCGCCGCAAACGCCTCAACCACGCTCCGCTTTTCGTCCAGTGCGTAACATCCCAGGCATCGATTCGCGTCGCGCGTTCCCAACTTTTGCGTGGTGATGAAATCAATCGCCAGAAAATCTTCCAAGACCGTGACGTCTTTGTGCTTCGCCACTTGCGCCAACAACGCCCGCTCGATCTCGCGTCCGGTGATATCGCCGGCGTGCAACACGCGCCGTTTGCTGTGACCGCCTTCCCGCCCGAGGTCGAACTGGCCACGGGCATTCTCCATTTCCGTGAACTTCACGCCGAAGTCGATCAACTCCCGCACCAGTGCCGGGCCTTCACTGACGATGGTGCGCACAACTTCTTCTTTGCAGAGTCCAGCGCCGGCTTCGAGGGTGTCGCGCACGTGCAACTCGAACGAATCATCCTTGGACATGACCGCCGCGATGCCGCCCTGCGCATAATTCGTGTTGCTTTCCGCACGATGTTTCTTGGTGATCAGCGCCACCGAGCCGACCTGGGCCACCTTGAGGGCAAATGTCAGACCCGCGATACCGCTGCCGATAATGAGAAAATCGTAATTGTGTTGCTCGCCCATACCACCCGCATCTTACGAAATACTCACGCCAACGTCCAGTGGTGGCGCTACTGCTTCGATTTACTTCCAAACAAGAACATCTGGGGTGGCTCCCGAACTTCCGGCTTCTGGCTCTTGGCTCCTGATTTCCTCTTCGTCTTGGCCAGCTTCGGTTGTCCTTCTGCTGACAACTCCGCTTCCTCGAGGTTGGCCAATACCTCCTTGGCGCGAGTGACAACTGCCTTCGGCAGGCCGGCCAAGCGCGCGACCTGAATGCCGTAGCTTTTGTCGGTGCCACCGGGGAGTATTTTGTGGAGGAAAATCACCTGCTCATGCCATTCACGAACGGCGACGTTGTAATTCTTCACGCGCGGCAACGTCGCAGCCAACTCCGTCAGTTCGTGGTAATGCGTCGCAAACAACGTCCTCGCGCCAACTGCAGTGTGCAGATGTTCGGCCACCGCCCACGCGATGCTCAAGCCGTCGAACGTACTCGTGCCGCGCCCGATTTCATCCAGCACGATGAGACTTTTGGGCGTCGCGTTGTTCAGGATGTTTGCGGTCTCATTCATCTCGACCATGAACGTGCTTTGGCCCCGCGCTAAATCATCGTTGGCGCCGACGCGCGTGAAAATCCTGTCGACCAGCCCAACCGTAGCCCTGGCTGCCGGGATGTGCGAACCGACCTGGGCCATCAACACCAACAATGCCACCTGTCGGATGTAGGTGCTCTTGCCGGCCATGTTCGGACCGGTGATGATCAGAATCTGGTTGCCGACATTGTCGAGCAACGTGTCGTTGGGCACGAAGCGCTCTTCGATGAGCGTCTGTTCCAACACCGGATGTCGGCCGTCCACGATCTCAATCCCCTCACCGTCGTTTACGGTCGGGCAGCAATAATTCTGATGTCGCGCCAACTCCGCAAAACCGGCGAGTACATCCAGCGCTGCGATCGCAGTTGCCGACCGCTGAATTTCCAGAGAATTCTCCGCCACCTTGGCCCGCACCTGCTGGAACAGTTCGTACTCCAGCGCGTTGGCGCGCTCCTCGGCGCCCATGATTTTATGCTCCATCTCCTTCAGCTCCGGCGTATAAAAGCGTTCGCCGCCGGCAATGGTTTGTTTGCGGATGTAATCGCTGGGCACCTTGTCGAGGTTCGATTTGGTGACCTCGATGTAATAACCAAAAACTGAATTGAACCGAACCTTGAGCGACGTGATGCCGGTGCGTTCGATCTCTCGCTGCTGTAATGCGGCGATCCAGCTCTTGCCATCTGTCGAGGCGCGGCGGAGTTCATCGAGTTCGGCATTAAACCCAGATTTGATCAGGCCGCCTTCCTTCAACGCCAGCGGTGGGGCCTCCGCGATGGCGCGAGCGATCAGGTCCACGAGGTCCGGAAGTTCCGCGATTTGGGAGGTTAGCGAATCCAACAGATTTGTGGGAGTACCCTTCTGGGTGCGACCCGATTCAGAAAATCGCGCCTGAAAAGGCGCTCCCACAATCGGATTCAAAACTGTTTTCAGCTTCGGCAATGCCGCCAACGATTCTTTCAGGGCGACGAGATCGCGGGCGTTGCCGGTGCCGACGCTGAGGCGGGCCAACGTCCGTTCCATATCGCGCACCCCGCCAAGCTGCTCGCGAAAGTCAGCCAGCATGGGGGCATTTTCCACCAAGGCTCCGATCGCCTTCTGGCGTTCCACAATCTGCTCCACCTTCTTCAACGGATGCGTCAACCACTCCCGCAGCAGACGCGCACCCATCGGCGTAATCGTGCGATCCATGCAGCCCAGCAACGTGTGCTTCCGATCGAGCCGGGGCGACTCCACCAATTCGAGGTTCCGTTGCGTCACCGCATCCAAAATCATGAAATCGCTTACGCTGTAAACCGTGAGCCGATGAATGTGCGACGTGTTGCGTCGCAAGGATTGCTGCAGGTAATGCAGCGCGGCACCAGCGGCGCCGATCCCAACGGTCAACTCTGCCGCCCCAAACCCGTCGAGGGATTGCGTCTTGAAATGGTCGCGCAAAGTGAAAAAGGCCGTTTCCCGCTCGAACGTCCAACCGTCGTGCGGAGTGAGCGCCTGAGTGCCGACCTGCGCAAATTGCTCCTGAGTTTCAGCAGGAACGATAATCTCAGCGGGATGGACGCGTGCGAGTTCGTTTTGGAGTTGCTCCATCGACGATAGTTCCGTGACCTTGAAATCGCCCGTCGTGAGGTCGATCAGTGCCAGTCCGAACTTCGTGTTCTCGCCACAAACCGAGGCAAGGAAATTGTTCCGTTCGGCTTGCAGCAGGCGCGAATCGAAGTGCGTGCCAGGACTGAGGATTTGCGTCACATCCCGGTTGACGAGTTTGCCGGGCTGGGCTTCTTCGAGTTGGTCGCACAGGGCGACCTTGCGGCCGGCACGCAGTATTTTGCCGATGTAACTTTCGGCGGCGTGATGCGGAATGCCACACATCGGAACGCTGTTGCGATGCGTGAGCGCGAGGTTGAGAAGTTGGGAACCGATTTTGGCGTCGTCGAAAAACATCTCGTAGAAATCGCCCAGGCGGAACAACAGGAGCGCATCCGGCGGGATTTGGTGTTTTACCCGGCGATACTGCTGCATCATCGGCGTCAAGCCGTCGCTGCTGGACTGGGATTTCGCTCTCGCCATCGCGGGAAGGATTATAGCGGCGGCCGGGAAACGGTCACGTCCTAAAACACGTTGGCCGATCCCGAAGGAAGCCAGTTTCGGAATCGGCCCCGCGTTATTTCTCCAACCGCCGCTGGTTCGCTGGTGCGTCGAACGCTCAACGCTCGCTGCTCAGTGCGATTGCGTTTTTCCGTGCGTCAACCGCAGATCGTTCCGCAGCAGCGTCACGGCGGGTTCCTCCTTGCGCCATTGTCGAGCATCCCCCAGCCCGACGAATGATGATTAAGCAACAGGCTTGCCAAGGTGGGAACCAAGTGAAAACTCGTCTAAAGCGGCGCCAAATCAGTCCTGGCGGCCGCACGCCGGACAAGATTGTTCGCGGTAGCACCTACGAAATGGAACAGCCCCGCACAGAATTGTGGGCCGGGCCGGTTCAGCGCTGGAAAAGGTCGCTCACCGCGTTTCGCAATTCCAGTATCTCGAATGGCTTTTCGATGAGATGATTGCCGGTGCGACAAATGAAATCGCTAAAACCGGCCTTGCGCGAGGCCTGTCCGGTGACGAACAGAAAGCGGTCGGCAAGATACGGAAATTGCCGGATGACTTCGCGGTACAGCGCTTCGCCGTCCATGCGCGGCATCATCAGATCACAGAGAATTGCCTGGTAATCCCTGGCGTGCAGAAGCTCCATGGCTTCCATGCCATTGGGGGCCACATCGACTTCGCAATTCTCATAGACCAATACTTCGCGCAACAATTCCGCCAGATCGTGATCGTCGTCCACCACCAGAACCCGGTGCATCACCTTTTTCGAGGATTCGGCAACTGTCATACCCATGATATCAGCGACAGTCGTGCCAATCCCAAGAGTTGTTGGTCGTGGCTGTCTGACGTCAATACAAGGAAAATACTGGCCTTTGGGGCGGCATGCTTCTGCGGCATTTATTGACAACCGCGCTGTTCCCGTTATATTTCGGGTTCAAATCCACAGCGCAGTGGCAAGAGCCCAAGGGATCAGGGTGGCTAAGACATCACGAGGTTGTTTCTTAATGGTTGTGTTCGCCGGCTTTCTCATCGCGCCGGCCCGCACGACTCCAGCGGCCACTACATTTGGTTGGGCCGTCGTCGGAGGCTATTACGGTGCCGCCTCAGGGAGTTGGAACACATCCACGAATTGGGACCCGACCGGTCCCGCCAATGGCGTCGATAATGCGGCGGATTTTAGTCAGGTCTTCTTTGAGAACCCCTCCACCGTTACCTTGGACGGCTCGTTTACGATCGGAAGCCTGCATTTCGGGGATACCAAAGGCGCCGGTCATGCCTGGTTCCTCGAAACCGGCAGTGGCGGCCAGTTGACTCTCAGCACCTCTTCCGGCACGCCCGGCATCAACGTAGACAATCAACAAACGGTGACGATCGATACAGTCCTGGCTGGTGCCGGCTTCACCAAAATGGGATCGGGGACGTTGATACTGGGCGGCAACTCGGGCAATACCTTCAGCGGAGACACAACCGTAGCCGGCGGAACGTTGGTCCTGAACAAATCCTCCGGACTGGCTCTCGGCGGCAATCTCATATTGACCGGCAATGGCGCCGCGGGAACTGTCGTTAGCGACGTCATCCAGTCAAATGACAATCAGCTTGCCAGTAACGTGGTCGTGACGATCAATTCAACGATTGGGTGTTATGCGGCTTGGGAGCTACGGGGTTTTAGCCAGACCCTCGCCGGCCTGGTGGATAACGGACAAGGGCAGATCGAGATTTCCGATTTGGGCAGCGAGTCTTCCGGCAATTCAACGCTGACCCTGAATGGTAGCGGCACATACACGTACTCGGGCCGGCTGCGGGAACACAACGATCTGACTCCCGGCGGCATACTCAATTTGGTGAAGAATGGCACCGGCACCCAGACGCTCAACGGTCAACATATTCAATACGCTGGCTCCACGACCGTGAATCAGGGCCGGCTGATACTCGGGAATGCGGTGAATTTCGGCAGCGTGACGACGAACAATGCAATCATTGAGTTGACGACCAGCGGCAGTTTCTGCTTTCAAGGCGCTCCGCCGACATTTTGCGGCACGGGCACGGTGGTCAAGACTGGCCCCGATACTCTGTATTTCGGATACATTTATCAGCCCGGCGATGGCGGGGTGAATTTCAGCATGGGAACGAATGGCTTGATCGATATCCAAGCCGGCACGCTCCAGAACATCAACGGCAGTGGCAATTGGACCAACAACCTCGCTTCGCTGAATATCGCCAGCGGCGCGCTCCTCCAGATGAGCGGAAATTGCGTTTGGGTTGATGCTCTGACAGGTTTGGGCACGGTCGATCAATCCGGAACTCCGCATCCGCAAACGCTCACGATCGGCGTTGCGGGCAGCAGCGGCGTCTTCTCGGGTCTTATCGAGAATACCGGTAGCCCGCTGACCTTGGTGAAGACGGGGACGGGCACGGAAACACTCAGCGGGGCGAACACGTACAGTGGCGGGACCATCGTCAGCAATGGAACCCTGCTGGTCGATAATGCCTCCGGCAGCGGCACCGGCGCGGGTGCAGTCACGGTGGTTGGCGGTGGAACCTTGGGAGGTAGCGGCACTATTGCCGGCTCGGTCGGTCTCGGTCCGTCGGCAACATTGAGCCCGGGTGATCCGGTCGGAACCTTGACGGTTAACAATAATCTGACATTGGACAATAACTCGGTGTTGCGGTTCGCGCTGGGAAGCAGCAGCGCCCGAGTCGCGGTGAGCGGCTCGCTCACTCTGGCCGGCACTCTGAACGTAACCGACGCCGGCGGCTTCGGTTCGCGCACTTATGTCTTGATCACGTACGGAGGAGCCTTGGTAAACCATGGACTGACCATTGGGACGACACCGAATCCGAGTCTGACCTACCAGATCGACACCAATACGACCGGGCAAGTAAAGCTGAATGTCACGGGTGGACCTCCCACGGATCCGTACACTTTATGGCAACAACAATACTTTCAGTGCACAGCCTGTCCGCAGGCGAACGGTGACGCCGATCCGTTGGGCAAAGGGATGAGCAACACGAACCAATTCCTCGCCGGCCTCGATCCCACCAACAGTGCTTCACTGTTCCGAATCAGTTCGGTGACGACCTCCGATGACGATATCACGGTGACATGGCAAACTGCCGGAGGCAGAACCAACGTCCTGCAGCGAGCAGACATCCAGTTGGACGGGGGCTACACAGACAGCTTCCACGATATTGCTTCGGTGATCATCCCCGGTTCAGGCGACGCGATGACCAACTACTTGGACACCGGTGGCGCCACAAACTCTCCATCCGGTTATTATCGCGTTCGCTTGGGTCCGTAGTCTGGAAGCGTACCAACCAAGTCGGTCCAAACGGCCACGCTGCAACGCAAACGCAGTCGGTGCCTATGGCACCAACCGGATTCGGTAATACCGGGTCGGCTGATTGGTGGCTGCGCCTGAATCGACGCAGTTGGTGGTCACCTCCCCAACACCTGAGACGACGATCGGGGCACCCAGGTCGGTGAAATCGAGAGTGTAATCTCCGTCTGCCGACTGCAAGGCGTTCGTCTTCCCGCCGACTGTCCTCCATACGACACGAATGTCGTTGTCCTCTTGCGTCACGGAAATAATCCGAAAGGCGGAGGCCGCGTTGGTTGGATCGGTGCCGGCCAAAGATTCAGCCAGATTGTTCTGGCCGTCTCCGTCCGGGTCAGCCATGGCCGCCGCTTGGGGGCAGTTCGTGCAGCCGAAGTACGAAAGCTGCCACGTCTCGAATGGCGTGAGAGGCGGCACAGGTGCGTTGAGCGCGCTGCTGTAGAGTTCTTGGATTTGCGTCGGCGTCAACGAGCGGTTGAAGACGGCGACTTCATCGATCACGCCCCGGAACAGGCGGGAGCCGGATGATGGATCGTAACCAACGAGCAGCGATGCGTCAAAGGCCTGATTTGGAGCATTGTTGGTGTCGATATGCAAATTCAGAACGCCACCGGTTCCGAGATAGGTTGTGCCGTTTGTCGGCGTTACCACCAGGGCCACGAACGACCATTGGCCGGTCGGCGCGGACAAGCCGCTGCTCTGATCCCAACGCGAGTTGTTCCATGTGTAGCGGAGTTCGTTGGCGATCGATCCCGGCCCAAAGTTCAATCCTGCGCAGGTGGTTCCGCCACGACAGAACGCGATTCCAGCCCAGGCCGCTTGATTCCCCGTCGGATTGATCCAACCTGTGATGGTCACCGTGTTCGTATTGAGATTCAGGGCGGGCATGGTCAGATAAGAACCCGTGATGTAATTAAACTGCATCGCCGTGTTGTTGGTCTCGAAACCCAGGAGGGACGGGCTTTGCGGCCCACTGACGCCGGGCATGACACTCGTACTGATCGTGCCGTTGTGGAAGCCAAGAAAGTCGACGGCGACAGTTGCGCCGTTGGTTTCATTTAGTCGCCAATAGGCCACCGGGCTGGCGGCGGTGACCGCCTGCGAATAGCCGCCCCACAACGGCGGCGGGTTGGTCACGACGATGCAATCGATCCGGGTATTGGTGCTTACGCCTGCCGGACCACTCGCTATCAAGTTTACTGAATACGTGCCCGCTGCGTAGGTATGCGGCACAGTTGTCGCCAGGGTGTTGCTGGTCGTTGTGTCGCCAAAACTCCAAAGACAATTGGTGATGGTGCCCAGGGAGGTATTGAGGAAGGTCACTGTTAACGGTGCGACGCCGTTGGTCGGGTTGGCAGTGAAACTGGCGACCGGCGGAATAACCCCGGAGCCGGTGACCATGTTGGTGGACTCGCCGCCGTTGGCGGTGGCAAACACCACGTTATCGGTGAAGTCGCCCGCCGTCACGGGCGCAAACTGCACCACCACGTTGGTCGTCTCGAATCCGGGAACGCTGAACGTGGCGCCTGAGACAATCGTGTAGGGGCCGCTGACCGTGGCGACACCGTTGGTAATCGTGATGCCACCGGTATTGTTGACCGTGAACGTGGCCTGAGCCGTTGCGCCCGTCGCCACTGTGCCAAAGTCCCAACCGGCGGGCACGACGAGGATGCTGCCCTGAGCGAGGCCGGTGCCAGTGACCCGGTTGGTCGAGCCGCCGCCGTCACTAGCAAAGATCACCTGGCCGGTAAAGATACCGCCCGCGCTGGGGTTAAACGCAACGGTCACGGTGCTGGTCTGGCCGGGCAACACCTCGTACGAACTGCCGGCGACAACGCTGAATGGGGCGGCCGCGCCGGCTGTGCCACTCAAGTTCTGCGCGCCCGCGTTGATCACAGAAAAATCCCGGTTGCTGGTGTCACCTACCATGATGCTGCCGTAGTCGAGACTATCCGGGCTGATCACCAACGGCTGCCACGGGTTGACCGTGATGCCGATATCGCTGCTGGCCGAATACTGTCCGTCGTTGGCCGTCAGGCGCAAGACATAACCGCCCGGAACCGAGAAACTCGCAGTCGTTGCCAGGGCATTGGAATTACCAAACGTCACGGTTCCCGGGCCGCTCAGCTCCGTCCAGGCGACGGTGATTGTCCCCGGCGGACTGGGCAAGCCATCATCGGTCGCCACGCCCGCCAGGCTGACGGAATTTGACACAGAGATTATCTGGTCGGAACCCGCGTTTACTGTGGGCGGTTGATTGGTGCCGGCTGTCACCAACAGATCATAGAAGGCCAAAACAAAGTCCTCGCCATAATGGTCGTAGGTGCTTTGTTGCGCCCCAGGCAGGGTTCCCATTTCGAGCGTGGTTGAGTATACCGCATTGAGCCCTTGCGTCGAAGCGGCCCAGCCATAGGCGTACGAGGAAACGTCATAAGGATAAAGCGTCATCGTGATGCTGGAATCGCGTGCGACCAGAAGGTTCGCGTACTGCGAGCTGAACATCGGATCAACCGCCAGAAGTTCGACCCGATCGGGCTGCCACTCGGCGTGGAAGTCGAAGAAGTAATCAACCGCAGCGCCCGTGTCGGCCTTCATGGCATTCTCGATAATGGTGATCTCGGTGAAGCCGCTCGGGTTGTTCCAGAAACGGTTGTGATTCTTCGTGGGATTCTGCGGCGTGCTCACGTAATAGCCAGCCGCCCGACCTTCGGGGTCCGCCTGCGGATACACATAGAAATCGGCAACCCGCCGGAGTTGTTCCATGCGCGGATCGTCGCTGATCAGGAAATTCACGAGACCTTGCAGGGTCATGGTGCCGGGTGGTTCGCCACTGTGATTGCCGGACATGATCACGATTTTGGTCTTGGGACCCGCAACGTTGGGATCGGTCACCTCAAAGCCGTAAAGATTCTGCGCGGCCACCGGGCGTCCCACGTCATCGGTGTAACCGCCGCCCACTGTGCCCAGCGTCCGTCCGATCACCAGGTTCGTGTCGGCACTGCTGGTGGGCCGAACATACGGGTTACCCTTGATCGAGTTGATGAGCGCGTCGGTCTGGGAAGGGCCATAGGGAATGGCCGTCGCGACATAGACCTTGTCGCTGCTGAACGGAAAGTTATTGGAGAAGGTGAATGCTCCATCGCCGGCCACGCCGCTGGTGAAGTACTGCCAATTCACCTGATCGTAACTGTAAACCCAACGCGTGTTGTTATCGAACGGGATGGAGTTTCCCACCGTACTGACGTGGAACGTGGGCGTCGTGTTCGTCAGCCCGGTCGCGCTGAAATACATCCACCACCAGTGCAACGGATCGCTGCCGTTATAGCGCGGCACCAGCGTGAACGACGGATCCGTGGAGCCGAAGTTACTCACGATGGTGTTGCTGACGTCCAATGAACCGCACTCGAAATTCTGGTCGAGGGAGATCTGGGCGAGATTGAACGCCGCCAACGCGTCGATGCGACCCCAGCCGAAAGTGTTGTTGGGGACGTTGGTGTTGGCGAGTCCGCCGCAGCCTTCGGTGGTCGTCAGCGGGACCGCAGAGCGCTCGATGAGACGCTCAATGGTGTCCACCTGTCCTTTGAGTTGCGGATACGCGGACAACAAGAGGGCCACCAGACCGGTCACATGCGGGCCGGAATTACTGGTTTGGCCATAGACCGAATAGGTACTCGGCGGTTTGCTCGACCGGATTGCGTAGCCGGGCGCGCAAACATCGGGTTTGATGCGATCGCTGCCGTCCACAGTGACCGGTCCCCGGCTACTGTAATCCTCAATCAGATCATTGGTACCAGTGGCGCCTACCGCAATCGTCGCGTCGTAGATGGCGGCCGGCATGGAGACCGTGCCGCAGCCCGGCCCGTCATTTCCCGCGGCGGCGACCACCACGATGCCGGCGGCGCGGACGTTGTTGACCACGGTGGATAGAATCAGAGGGTCGACACAACCCTGGCTGGGTGGACAGGCCCAAGAGTTGTTAATGACATCCGGCGCTTTGGACGGATCCGGGTTCTGGCCGTTGAGGTCGGTGGGATCCATGAACCACTCGAAACATTCCATATAGGACGCGGGAGTGCCGTTGGCGAAGTCGTCTGTGCCCCGGCAGGCAATCCATTTCGCCCCCGGGGCCATGCCGATGTGATTCGACAAGCCGTCATCGCCCACCGCGACGCCGAGCGTGTGGGTGCCGTGACCGTTCCCATCACACGGCACGAGAGAGTCGACACCACACGCAGCAGTGCCGCTGTGGATGGCATCGTGCCAATTGTAGTTGTGGTCGACATTCGTTCCGTCCCAACCGCGATACTGGTTGATGAGGGCCGGATGATCCCATTGGGCGCCGGTGTCCAGCGATCCCACCACGGCCCCCTGCCCCGTGTACCCCCGCGCCCAGACATCGGGCGCGTGGACTTTGATAAGGTTCCATTCCACATCGTTGGTGATCACAGCAGTCGCCAGCGTAGACGCTTCTTTGATCTCTGCGGTAGGAACAGGCTCTTCGGCAGGGACGGCGGAGTTCGGCAGGATGCGCGCCACCTCGGGAAGTTGACCGAGCGATTCGACGGCTTCGAAATCGCCGCGGACCCAGATCATGTTGACGATCCAAAAAGCGTGATAGGTCAAGCCGCGTTTCTTGAGCGCTTTCAGAATGGGTGCCTGTGTCCGGTGCGCCACCTCTTGGAGGCGCCGTAAGACGTGCGCGTGCTTTTCGGACCTGGTTCTCAGCGCGGCGGCCCCCGTCACATCCGCCTGTTCCGAAAGGAATACCAGAAACTCGGTGTCGCCGGCCGCCGCGGCCCGCCATACCTGATCGTCCACCTTGTTTTCCCAGTTTGTCGCCGGCCCCGCCAGCGCCGATAGAACCAGCAGGAGATGGAAACTGATAATGGCGCCGAATTGCCGCCCCAAATGACAGAACGAGCGCTGCCCAACTCGATTATGAGAGCAATTGCGTCGGACAAAGGTGCGCCGAAGCAGCCGGAGCTGACGCGGCGACCCGCGCGATGCTTTGAATGACAAGGCGGCCTGCATTTCACAACATTCCCTAGCGTCAACTTCTCCCATGTTCCACCGCGACCCGAAGCGAAACATGCACAGAACAAATGGCAGCCGAACCGGCGGATTCTGCACCAATGCCTGGATGTCTGTCAAGCCAGCAAATTGCTGCCTTCGCGAGCGGGGCGCATCCGAGCACTGGCGCCGGTGTAGAGTCCGCTGTCCCCAACGGAGTATTAGGACCGCCGGCTCGTCCGAACCTGTGAAAACATGCGGCGCGCCCGGCGGTCACGCCCTACCTTCCGACGGGCTTGGTGGCAGTGCCGAGATGCATGCTCCAGCAGAGTCCCCTGCGCAAGCCATTACGCCAAAAACGTTACGCGTCGTCGCGTAACGTTATGCAGTTCCAAAAGTGGAGCCAGCGGACGGATTCGAACCGACGACCTGCGGTTTACAAAACCGCTGCTCTACCAACTGAGCTACGCTGGCCTGATATTTGTAGATTAACGCCATCTGCGCCAGTGATGCGAGTCCAAAATTCCACGTTGCGATGCTTCGTTAATGGTGGTTACGAGCGCCTAACAAAACCCATTTACCTGTAGCCGCGCCGTTGCCGCACACGACGGCGGCGTCTCGTCCAACTCGGCTTACGGGTGCGCCTTCCCCACGCAGGCTGAAGCCTGCGACTACAGCTTTTGTTAGCCTGCGCTGGGAAGATGCACCTATAAATGCTTGTGCTGTATTCGCACTCTGGGGCCCACTTGTCCTCTAGCCTTATAGTTTGCTAATCTGCGCATCACGAGGAGTGATTAGTGCCGCGTATTGGCCATCCGAACTGCTACATTATTGCGGGCTCAAACGGCGCCGGCAAGACGACGTTTGCCACACGATTTTTGCCGGACCATGCGGCGTGCGTAAATTTCATCAACCCGGACCTGATTGCGCGCGGTTTGTCGCCGTTTGATCCCAACGCCGCGCTGGCTCGTGCCGGGCGGTTGGTCTTGGAACGTATCCAGGGAACATCTGCTTCCCGCGCCGACTTCGCTTTTGAAACCACTTTGTCCGGCCGTTCCTACGTCCGCGTCATTCGCGGTCTCCGTGCGCACCGCTATCAGATTCACATGTTCTATCTGTGGATTCCCGGACCGGAACTGGCCCTGCTGCGCATCCGCGTTCGCGTCCAGAAAGGCGGTCACAACGTGCCGGCAAGAGATGTGCGGCGGCAGTTCGGCAGGACCGTGGCGAATCTGTTCCGTCTCTACCGCCCCCTGCTCGACACGCTGCGTGTGTTCGATAACTCCACTCGCTCGCCACGCCTGATCTTCGAAGATGAGAATGGCCGGACCACGGTGTATGATGCTAGTCGTTACCAGCAGATGTTGACAGCGACGGCGCGATGAAAGAAGCAGTCAGACCGAAAAACCCGATGACCCGCAAGGCATTGGCTGCCTTGCGAGAAGCAGTGGCTCAAGTCGTGGAAGAACACCGCCGCGAGGGCCGCAAGCTGGCTGTCTGGCGGAACGGCAAAGCCGTGCTGGTGTCGCCGGGCAAACCCGCGGTCGTTCGTGAAAAACCGGCCAGCTATCGGACGCGGTCTCGTCGCAAGAAGAGTTAAGCCGCCCCGGAAACGACCTTATAACGGTCGCACTCGATCAGAATCACAGGTAGCGGTCCAAATCGGCAAGGTCGCCATGATGGATGAGATGGACGCCGCACGTGTTCGCCAGTTCAACGGCAGACGGAGTGAATTCAGCATTGGACACCACAAACGCATAGTCAGCTTTCGCGTATGCTTTTCCAGCATTGGCCTCCTGCACAGCAGCATTGCCAACTGGAAAAGCGTGATAAAGTTTGCACTGGAACACCGCCTTTTTACCATTCCGCATCGCAATTATGTCAATACCTTGATCACCCGATGCGCTGGTTGTCGTAGTCTGCCATCCGGTTTCATTGAGAATGTGCGCGCAATACGCCTCATATCCCGTCGGATCAAGGGCGGCGACATTGACCTTGGAAAACGGCTTGGTTTTTGAATGCTCATCCAGACGCTTATCAACCCAGTTGTAGACCGCATTGGCGTATGCGTTTGCCAATGCTCTCGCGTCGGTTGGCCTCGTGCCGATACTCCTCCATGTAATCGCCTCCAAGAAAGGCTGATAAAAAGCGCCAAGCAACGGCATTAAAACCTTTTGACAAAAGTATTCGATTTCTTTCCGCCACTGCTCTTCGAGAACAATTCCGTAATCATCCACCTTACGCTTGCGAAGCCGGTTTATGAGAAGCGCGTTGGCATGTTTGTCGATGACACCATTTGCCAGCGCGATTGACTTACTACGTACCTGTCGCGCTTTTCTCTGGGCGCTACTAACCAGGAGAATACCGCCGGTCAGGATTGCGCAGCCGAACCCGAGAAGGAACGTCTTCCCACTGCCCTTGAAGAGTGCGAAAAATACTAGTGCAATGGAAAGCCAGAAGAAGATCTTGGCTAAGGGTAAAGGTTTGGAGATTGACGAGATGTTTGGTGCCTTGCCGAGAGACTGTTTTGGCGTTTGAGCGAGAACTGGAGGCGGCGTGTTCGATGTTTTTACCGGGGCGGAAGGAACGTAGACAGGCTTAGCGCATTTCGGACAGTCGATGGACGTTCCTGCGCCAGCCTCGTCGATCACGAGAGACTGCCCGCAATGGCTACATGAGAATTCGATGTCCATCAGCTTTCCTCATAACTCTTCACCTGTTCGCCTTGGACCGTCACCGACAGGGTGCCGTATTGCTTCGGCGGCGGAAATAACAGCGACACCAGTTCGTTAAGCAAGCCCATATAAACTTCTCTACAAGTCAGCGAAAAGTTCGTCCACATCGAAACCACCGGTGGGTTGTGTGGACGATGACCGTCCTTCGTAATCATCCGGTGCTTCCGGGAACTTCTCGTTTTGCGCGTCGCGAAGGTTTTCTTGAGCTGATGCAAGAGCTTCTCGAACAGTTTGAGCGCGATCTTCAAGCGACGGAAATACAGAACCGAGCTGTTCAATAATCGGTTCGAGTTCAGCCATACGCTCAATCTCAGTGCCGTAGTCGTCTGATGAGTCGAAATCGAAGTCGCTATTCGCATCCTCTTCGAGGCGATCTAGGTACTCGCGCACAGTGTTGAGGTATAATTCCGGGAATCCCATTTGTCGGAGAAAGCGAGGTTCGCTTGATTCGACAACTTCAATCAAATCGAACCATCTCCACAACGCATTTGACAATTTGTCTAGGACGGCACTTGAGTCTCCTTTGCCGGTGAACTTCTCAACTTCCGCTAGCCGATAATCCCAAGTCGGCTGAAGATTAGGCATACCCGGCAAGGGGGTCACTCGCACCGAGATGTTGTAGTATTCAGCTAACGTAGATGTACCTATAATCTGACTTTCTCCGTTCCATTTTGCCCTGAGCGTTTCCAAAGACTTGATTGCCATTTCACGGAGCGGACTGGGAACTCTGAGAAACCGCAATTCCTCTACTTTACATTTACGTAGAGCAGCGCCGTGAATAGCACCAAGCACCATTCGCACTTCTGACTCATTCCGGCTTGCATTGAGCAGGGCGATAATCGTGCCCTCAAATGTCTTCCAATCTGCGTCCTCAACCAAGAGCGGCGTCTCCCGAACGCCCGTTCCGCCACCGGCGCTCGACAAGGCAAGGAGAATCCCTTGTACTCCACATCTGCTAAGAAAGCGCCGCCGGTCCGCACGGCTTGATTGTAAGTGTTCAATAACCAAGTCGCGCCAACTTGGATGCATCCAGTCGTACTCGGGGAAAGGTTTCAAGAAACGTTTGAGGTCGAGCGGGGCATTCATTTAGGTCCGGATAAAATGAGAACTCAATTCCTCGGCGAGCTGTTCTGGATTCTTTCCCAATTCGTCTCCCATCAAGCGACCGAAAGCTTGATGTACTTTATCCTTGCCGACCGCCCCTGAACCGGCATCAAGCATAGCAATTAGAAACTGCTGTTGTTCTCGGTTCAAAGCTTCGAACGACTGTCGCATTGCCCTTGTAGGCTCACCGATTTCGGCTTGGACAGCCTCCTGAACCAATTCTGCAGTATTCGAAGCGCGCTTTGTTTGCAGCAGCAATGCCGGAAGGCGTTCCTGAACGAAACGACGCGCCCGTTCAGGAGTGAAGTGGTCGTTCCCAACGATTAGACGAGCGTGAGCTTTTACAAGCGTCTTTGCTTCTGCTTCGAGATGTGCAGCTTTAGCATGGCGATACAGAATTAGCGCCTTTTCCTCAAGCGTCAATTTGCTGGCATCAACTAGCACTTCGCCTGGCTTTGGGAAATTGCGGGATTCTCCTTGGAGGTGCATTCGTTCCAATGCCATGTGAAGCGGGGCCGGCCGAGATGTCCAAATCAGCCAATGTTTTTTATCGAGCGCACGGAGAATCGAATCGAGGTCAGCGGCCCATTCTTGGGCCATATCGGGCCGAAACTCAGTTGAACCAAAAGCATCATCGGCAATAAAAACTTGAGCTTGCTCTTTGACTGTCCGCATTTGGAAAAAATCGTCAGGACAACGGCACTCGTAGCAACCCCATTCCTCTCCAAGTTTGGCGAGGCCAATGATACGCGCGATCGTAGTCTTGCCCATTTCAGGCGGGCCGGTGAGAACAACAAAGGAATGTTCGGCTAGGGTCTTTAGTGCCGTGTTGTAAGATTGGATTGGGACGAAGACCTGCGCCAGTTCGCTTGCTCGCTCAAGCTGAAGAGTGCTTCTTTCCAAGATGGGCTTTGCCACTACATCCGCTAGGAGTTCCCTAAGATCTCTCAACCCCAATATTTGAGGAAATGCGATGCGGACGTTCGGCTTGTCGTCCAGCAAATCGCATAAGTCCGTTCCGCCCCAAGGAACGATGACGTCGGCCTGAGTCAGCACCTCTCGAACCGCCTTTTCTAAATCACCTCGAAGTGCAGGGGAGAGAGGCGTGTTCGTCATTAACACGTAATTCTTGATCTTCTCCACGCCGTGCTTCCTAAAGCGCTTTTTTATCGCGTTGCACTCAGCAGCAACAGCCGCTTTGATCGCAGGTTCCGGCTTCGCGCCTGCAGCATTTGCTTGGGCTACAAACTTAGCCTGGAAGACGAATGGTCCAGGGGTTAACTTACCTTTAACCGGTATCTCAAGTGGGCCGTCAAAATACGCGTCTCGCCCCCAATCCGCGTGCCCGCCCCATGATTGAACTCCAAGGCCAAACTCAGCTTTGAGAACTGACTGGCAGAGCCATTCAAACTGATACCATCCTAGATCATCGAGCCGGTATCTAATCATGAGAGAAGGCTAGTGCGTTTCGACAGGTTCGCGCCACGCATCCGGGACTGCGGCGAAGGCTTCGGTGCAGCGGTTCTTGCCTTCGTATGCGCGTTTGGTGGTTTCGATGGCTTCGCCGGAAACAATGACGTCGCGACTGAGATAGCGCGGGAGGGTCTGTGCGTCCTGTGTGTTCGAGTGCATTTTCACAATCTGATTTGGCGATGCCAACAGACGGGATTGGCGGGACGCCTGTTCTCCTTACTCGCACTTGGCTTTTAGCGCGGAAGGGAAAGAGAGTCAAGCTTACGAATCAACTCTCAACCTTGAACGTTCAACATTCAACGCTGAAGTCGATCACTACCAAACAGAACTGGACAAACTCACCTGCGCGGGCTAAAAAGCTGCTGTATTGTTAGGCATGCCGGCCAGTCTCGAAATCGCCGAAGCGTTGTTGGCCGCGTGTTTGCATGCGGATCACAAACCCGGCAAGATTCAGTTCACCAAATATCTGTACCTGCTGGATTACTGTCACTGGCATTTTACCGGTAGCAAGGCGACATCGTTAGCGTGGAAGTTTTATCATTTCGGCCCGTGGTGCGAAGAAGCGGAAACGTGCCTGGCGACATTGTCCAACCGATATGCGTTCGGTTGGCGCGAGGAAGAAGCGGTCATTCTGCGGTCGGTGGAAGTCGCCACGCCGCCGGTCGGACTGACGACGAAGTCGTTGATTGAGAAGATCGTGGCACAATTCAAGGATCGCGATTTCAATGTGCTGCTGGACGTGACCTATTCGCAGACCGAGCCGATGGTGAAAGCGCAACGGGGCGATCTTTTGGATTTCTCAACTGTGCCCGTGACGAGGACGATGCCGGAGTTCTTCCCCGAACCGGTGCCCACGTCGGCAACCTATCAAGTGCATCCCGAACGATTGCAGAAGATGGAGGCGTTTCGTGCGCGGGCCGAGACGTTGAAGGAAAAGGCCAAGCAGCGGATGCAGTTCCGGGAATCGGAGGATTATCAGCAAGCTCTTGGCATGGTGGCGGAGGAGTTGGGCACCTATGGCAAGCTGCCGGAAATAAAGGGGGAGATCACGTTGGAGGCCGCAAACGGGCTCGGCGCGGAATGATGAATGCCCGGCCTGAGTGACGTTTATCGCGAACTCACGCCTGCCGAACGCGGACGGCATGTCCCCGTCAGATCTTTTGGATTCCCGCCTACATCAGCATGTCCGACTATTACGTGGTGCGAGTCGGATATTGGGACCGTCAAAAGCCGATCAGCACGGCCAGTTTTCGCATTGAGAAGAAGAGCTTGGCCACACTTCATCAAGGTAACGACCTTTACGATCACATGCCAATACCGGAATTGAAATTGCGATCTGATGAGGAATTGATTGTGAAGAAAGTGAAGCGGCGGCCGGCAGTGCTGGTGCTGAGGGAAGGCTTGAATCCCCGTCGCGTCGCAACGCATGCCACGGGAGTCGGCCACAAACCCAACCCCGACACGCATGTGTTTGCACCCATTGTGTCCTTGCGCAAAGAGGAGAACCTCGGTGGTGACTACCCACCCTATTCATCGAAAAGGTCATCAACGGGAGCTTGCCGGAATTCATCCATCTGCCGGCGGAAGGCACCGTCATTCGGAATGAGTCGATGGCACTTCTTACCCACTTACAGTCGCACGCTGCGGCGGTCGTGGAAGAGACAAGGTTGCGTCTCCAACCTCTCTATTTCGGCACAGCTTTGGAAAACTTTTGGCAAGACCTCGAAGGGCAAATCCTGTCTTAGGGCAGGTGCCGGTTTGGGGACCAGACAAAGCAAAAGAGGCCCGCGCCTGTCGGGCACAACTTTCCTCGTTTCGGCTTGTGTTTTCCGTAAGTTAGGCTATGGCAGCGTCTTAGGTGCTGCAGAACGTGATTCAGGCGTTTGCGGCAACCTCTCAGGAATCCGCGGGAGTCTCTCAGGATTCCGTGGGAACGTCATCGGACTTCGCGGGAGGCGCTGCGGACTTTGCGGGAATGGGTTCGGCGTTCGCGGGAACGACCGCGGACTTTGCGGGAATCACTGCGGAGTTTGCGGGAGGCGCTGCGGACTTCGCGGAAATGACGGCGGAAACCGCGGGAGGCGCGCAGGAATTTGCGGGAACGACTGCGGAGACTGCGGGAGTGGCGAAAAGTTATGGATAGCGCTATCCATAAACCGAAGGCCACGACGGAGCGTGGCCCTCCACATTCACGCGGGAATCAGGACCCACAATTCAGAATCCAGAAACGTGCCGATCCGTGTGATTCGCGGGTGCAATGCTCGCTCCCACGACGCTCTCATAGCGCGGCGAAGGCCGGTCCGAGGTGTTCGATCAAATCGGTCGGCAAGACGGCTTGCTGGCCGGTCTTCTCGGCGGCAAGATCGCCGGCCAGCCCGTGCACGAACACGCCGGCGCGTGCGGCGTCGAGCGGCGTCAACCCTTGCGCGAGAAGCGCGCCGATGATCCCGGTCAGGGCGTCGCCCATCCCCCCTTTGGCCATACCGGGATTGCCGGTCGAGTTGATCCACAGTTTGCCCGATTTGTCGGTGATGACGGTGCCGGCGCCTTTGAGCACGAGAGTGACGCCATACTCCTGCGCGAAATTGCGGGCGACTTCCCATCGTTGTGCCTGTACGTCCTTCGCGGTTTTCCTGATGAGACGCGCCATCTCGCCAGGATGCGGCGTGAGTACCAGCGGCCGCTGCAACCTCTTCAATGCCGTGGTTGCCTGCGCCACCGTGTTGAGCGCGTCGGCGTCCACCGCCATCGGCACCGTGCAACTGCTCACAATCTTCCAGACCATTTTCTGGGTTTCAGGTTGCTGGCCCATGCCCGGCCCAATCGCCACCGCGTCGAATCCACCCGTCTCGGGGATTCCGTCGAATGGACGCGGCATGACTTCGGGCGGACACTTCCCGGCAATGATGGCATAAATGTTTCGTGGCACAGCCAAAGTCACCAGCCCGGCACCAGCGCGGACGGCGGCGTAAGCGGTCAGGACCGGTGCACCGGTATAACCTTCGGAACCGGCAATGACCAGCAGGTGGCCAAACTCACCCTTGTGGGCCGAGCGATTTCGCCGCGGCACCAGTGGCGCAACGTCTGACGCGGTGAGCAATTCGACATCCGTCTGAATCTCGCTAACAAATTCTCTTGGAAAACCAATATCGGCCACTTCGATGCGACCCACGAAATCGGTCGCCGCGGGTTTCAACAAACCGATTTTGGGCAATCCCATCGTCACGGTGAGATCTGCCCGGACGCAAACGCCATGTGCTTCACCGGTATCGCTGTCCAAGCCAGAGGGAATATCCACTGCGAGCACCGGGCGATGCAGGCCGTTGATGACTTTGATCGCGGTTGCGTACGGCTCGCGGACTTCGCCCTTCAGCCCCGTGCCGAGCAGGCCGTCGACCACTACTGCCGGCTCGGTTTCGGCGACAATCTGCGGAAGCTGATCGAGCGTCGGCAATTCGAAAACGTGAATGCCGCTGACGAGTTTCTGGAAGTGCGCCAGCGGATCGCCCTGCAGTTCCTGTCGGCGGCAGAGCATGACCAGCGTCGGATGACAGCCGGCGCCTGCCAGATGCCGGGCGGCAACAATCGCGTCGCCGCCGTTGTTGCCTTTTCCCGCAAAGAGGATAACGGCGCGGGCATCGCGGCGTTTCAGGAATTCAACAGTGGAGCGCGCCACGGCCAACCCCGCTCGTTCCATGAGTTCTTCGCCCGGAGTTCCAGCGGCGATGGTTCGCTGGTCGAGTTGCCGGATCTGTTCGGTCGTAACCGCCTTCATCGGAATCAGTGTAATAAAGCCTCTGGCAAAAGCAACGACCAAGCCCTCGGAGGCACGCATGAGGCTTGTTGTTGCGAAATGTGCACATTATTCAACTGAATTTGCACGTTATTCAACCGGACCAAGGCTCCCGATGCTTGCGGGAGAGATGCTGATTAGCTATAAAGACTGCAGGGAAAAAAGGTTAGGTGAGAATCATCACGTTCGTGTTTTGGCGCAGATCTGGAAAAGAAGCTGCGGCTGGCGTAATCCGATCAACTGTGGCCGATTACTTTCATCTGCTGCGTACGACTTCCCTTCTTTCCGAGCACGTTGGAGCTTGCAGGCAACGTGAACAAAATGCGCGGACGCACGGCGCTAGCCGCCGCACGATGCAATGGAAATACGCGACTCTCGTCGCCTTCGCTCTGACGTGTTGCTGGCTGCAACTAACGCAAGCCACCGACTCTAACTACCCGAGTATAGATATTGACAAGAGATGTTGCGACTCAACCGCGCAACACTTTACGTCGTGGGTGCTGGGCAATGATCTAAGTGGCCCCCAAACAAACGCCACGCACACGTTTGCTATCACCAACTACCCGGGCACCAATATCACTTGCACGATCACCCAGACTTTCCCGACGAATGCGGATTCCACCATTCATCTCAAGTGCGATTGGGCGAACAAAAACGGACTGGGCAAGTACAATCTGGCAATGGATGGCGTATGGGTCGAAACGACTGTTCCGGTTGAGCAACCCAATACCAACGGAGCTATGAGTCTGTCCATCTCGGGTCTGACCACCGGGCCACACACCATCACCACCTACCACAATCGCATTTGGACGAACCTCAGTTACGGCGCGATGAGCAAATGTCTCGTCAGCGCTGACGGTGTCCTGATGGCAACCGTCACGCCGTCCTTCGTCGCCACTAACGACAACGATTGTGCGTTCGCTTTCTTCACCGTCAACGCGATCGACGGTCAGCCTGTGGTAGTCAACTTCGATCCCGACCACAGCGGCCCGCTCGACAATGTCATCCTCACCGGCTTCGAGATCGACCGACCCACATCCCCCGGCTCGACCGCGGTCCTGCCCGTTCCCGCGGACGGCGACGAACACATTTTCGCCAATAATGACGATCCCATCCCCGGCTCCGCCGGAACCGGCTACACCACGCTCAGTTGGACGCCGTCGCAGTTTGCTGTCTCAAACGATGTGTATTTTGGAACGAACAGCGCTACTGTTGCATCGGCCACGCACGCCTCGCCTGAATTCAGAGGTAGCCTGACGACGAACGTTTGGAGCACAGCCACGAACCTCGACAGCGCCCTGACGTACTACTGGCGGGTTGATGAGGTAACGACTAGCGGGGTCTACACGGGTTTTGTCTGGCAGTTCCGCACACGTCATCTGGGCTTTCCGGGCGCAGAAGGTTACGGACGCTTTGCGCGCGGCGGGCGAGGCGGGCGTGTCATTGAAGTTACGAATCTCCTGGATTACCAGACGAACGAGGCGGTTATTGCGGGCAGCTATCGCGCGGCAATTGAAGCTACCGGACCGCGAACCGTCGTCTTTCGCGTCTCCGGGCTGATCAAACTCAAACGGCCTTGTACGATAAACGCTACCAACGGTTTCATCACCATCGCCGGTCAGACCGCGCCGGGCGAAGGCATTTGTCTGAGCCAATATCCGGCCGGGATCACCAGTTGCTCCGATGTGAACATGCGCTTCATCCGCTGTCGGCTTGGCGATTATAATCAAGGTACTGACAAGGACGGGATCGGCCTCGGAAACTCCAACCACTCGATCATCGATCACTGCTCGATTAGTTGGACGATGGACGAGGCCAGCAGTTCGCGCCAGAGTGGAGCCGTCGGCAGCGGGTCGGCAAATATCACCTTCCAGCACAACATCATTTCCGAAGCGCTGAACTATTCCTATCACTACGACGACGACCTCCGTCAACAGACCGGCTGCACCAACTGCTTTCAGCCCCACGCGTTTGCTGCCTCGATCAGTGGCGAGATTGCCAGCTATCACCACAACCTCATCGCCCATTGCACTCAACGGAATTGGAGCATGGCCGGGGGCTTCGCCCAAGGTAACCGTTACGCGGGCTCGCTCGATATTCGAAACAATGTTGTGTACAACTGGACTGACAAGACCACCGATGGCGGGGTGGCGCGGTGCAATTATGTCAAGAATTACTACAAGCCCTATCCGCCCAACCCCTACAAAGTCTGGTTGCTACGTTTGGATCCCATTGACACCAACAACGCTGTCGTCCCACAGTACTACGTGGATGGCAATGTGATGGAAGGTAAGAATTATGACACCAATAACTGGCAATTAGGTACCGCCATCTTCGTTGGAAATGGCAGTAACGCCGCCAACGCCGCCGAGTTGAATATAGTGCATACCAATGCGGAGATTTATCCTTCTTACGTTACAACCCAGACCGCTCGCGAAGCGTTTAAGAGCGTTCTCTCGGATGTCGGATGCAACTTACCGGTGGCGGACGTGATCGATCAGCGCGTCATTCGCGAAGTCCGCGACGGCACCTGGCATTATATCGGCACCAATGGGCCGAACTATACGATTAACGGCGTGCCCCAACCGCAGAGTGCCGGCCCCAACTACCCCGGCTTCATCGACACCCAGACCGATGTCCATGACGTCGCGACCAACTCCCCGAATTATCCCTGGCCGCCGTACGATACGTACAACGTCGAACCGGATACGGACCACGACGGCCTGCCCGATTGGTGGGAAGTGATCCATGGCACCAACCCCAATTCCCCGCCCAATGATTTCTCGGACAGCAACGCGGATCCGGACGGCGACGGCTACACAGCGCTGGAGGATTATCTCAACTGGCTCGCCGCGCCGCATACGACTTGCGCGCAGGATTCTTACGTGGACGTTGACCTGAGCCAATACACCGTCGGATTCACCAACTCACCGGTCCACTCGGTGTTCAGTCCGACGAATGGCGGCGTTGTTCTTCTCGGTGATGGCAAGACGGCGCGCTTCACGCCGACCAGTGGCTTCAGCGGTCTGGGCAGCTTCAGTTTCGCCGTTGTCGACGCCGAGAGCAGCACGCTGACAAATACCGTGGGCGTGCGGGTGACGCCCACCCCACCCCCATTGACCGATTTTGAGCAATGGCAAATCGATTATTTCAGCTCGACCAACAATCCCGATGCCGACCCCAACTTCGACGCGGACGGCGATGGCCAGAACAACATGGCCGAGTTTCTCTCTGGCACCGACCCGACGAACAGCCTATCCGCGCTGCGGATTATTTCAGCGACGCGGCAAAGCAATGATGTGACGGTCACGTGGAGAACCGTCGGCGGCCGGACCAACGCGGTTCAAGCCACCAGTGGAGATACGAACGGAGGCTACACGACCAACAGTTTCTCCGACATCAGCGGATCGCTCATTATTCCAGGCAGTGGCGATGTGACAGCCAGCTACACTGACAACGGTGGCGCAACCAATATTCCGTCCCGATTCTACCGGGTCCGGCTCATACCATAAAAGGCTATGGCGCAGGCCGGAGAAATTAGAAAATGAAATTTGAGCACGCCCCGTGTTTTTGCCGCCGTCGTCTATTCTCTTGCGTCTGTGTCATCGGCTTATGGTTGCTGCGGATTGCAGTCGCGCCCGCCCAGCAACCTGCGTTTCCCGGGGCAGAAGGATTCGGCGCTTTTGCCACCGGTGGACGTAGCGGCACAGTGTATCACGTTACCAATCTCAGTGATTCCGGATCGGGCAGCTTCCGCGATGCGGTTAGCGCTGCCAATCGCACCATCGTTTTCGACGTGTCTGGCACGATCAATTTGTCCTCCAACTTGAGCATCAGTAAATCCAATCTGACAATCGCTGGCCAGACAGCGCCCGGTGACGGGATTGCAGTCAGGGGGTGGTTGACATCTGTCTCCGGGCGCAACGTAATCATCCGTTACATCCGCTGTCGCCCCGGCGACATCAATTGTCCCACCTTTCAAGACGACGCGTTCCATTTCGATACCGCCAGTAACTGCATTGCCGATCACGTGTCCGCCTCTTGGGACAATGACGAGGCGCTGTCCACAACGCACTCGACCAATATCACCGTTCAGTGGTGCATGATCGAGGAGCCGCTCGACTATTCCTGCCACGATGAAGGCACAGGTATCCAGCATCACGGGTATGGTTCACTGTTGCGCTACGGGGCCGGCAGATTAAGTTTCCACCATAATCTCTACGCTCACTGCAAAAGCCGAAACCCGCGGTTAGGCGATAATATCCGCCTCGATTTCGTCAATAACGTCATCTACAACTGGGGCGATACCTGCGGGTACAACAGCGCAGCCGACACGAACGACAATATCACGGCGGGTAACCCAACTGGCGTGTTCACGCAGTACTTGAATTATGTTAACAATTACCTGATCATTGGGACTAACACGACGCAGAGCCCGCCGCGCGCGTTCAAATCTGATGCCGCCATGAACCGGGCGTCGTGCCAGATTTATCAGTCCAACAACTTAATCGATACCAACAAAACCGGCCCGCTCGCCGGTTACGACAAAGGCTGGGCATCCTTCTCTGGCAATTTCACAACGAACTCCACACCATTTGCCGCTCCGCCGGTCACCACAGACTCGCCGACCGCCGCGTTTGTTCGCGTGCTTTCGTCGGGCGGCGCATCGCTCGTCCGTGATGCCGTGGATGCAGGAGTCGTCAGCAACGTGTTGACTCGTACCGGCCACATCATCAACTCCCAGACCGAAGTCGGCGGCTGGCCGACATTGAACTCGTTGCCTGCACCTCTGGATACGGATCAAGATGGGATGCCGGATTTCTGGGAAGCCGCCATGGGATCGAACACGAACAACGCGACCGACCGCAACGACTTGATGCCCGATGGTTACACGCGCCTCGAATGGTATCTGAACTGGCTCGCTGCTCCGCACGCCCTGGCGACCAATTCCTTCGTGGATGTAGAGCTACGGCAATACACGGCCGGATTGTCAAACACTGCTTATGCTGTTGCTAGTCCAAGCAACGGCGTTGTCACAGTGCTGGGCGACGGCCACACTGCCCGTTTCACACCCACTCCGGGCTTTTCGGGAATGGGAAGGTTTGTGTTCACCGCGACCGGCGATCCCGGCAGTCTTTCTGACACGGTCAGCGTGCTCGTGGCCTCCTCCGCGATCGCGCCGGTTGCGGCATTCACGGCAAGTCCTGTTTCTGGCACCGAACCGCTAACGGTCCTCTTTACCGATGCTTCAACGGGAACTCCCCCGCTCAGCTTGACGTGGAATTTGGGAGACAGCACGATAACGAACACAAGTGATGGTGCCGGTTTTGGGCATATTTATGGTGCCGGCAGTTACACTGTGACACTCACCGCCAGCAACTCTGCCGGCACGAGCACATTGGTGTCGAACAATCTGATCCAGGTAATCACCGCGTTTCAGGCTTGGCAGTTGAAGTATTTCAACTGCACCAATTGCCCACAAGCGGACACCACGGCTGATCCGGATGGTGATGGCCAGAATAATCAGGCGGAGTTTCTCTCCGGAACCAATCCAACGAACAGCCAGTCGGCATTGCGCATCATTTCCGCCGGCACCGTTAGCAACGACATTGTGATTACCTGGCGAACTGCGGGCGGCCACACGAACGTGGTCCAGGCAACGACTGGTGACGGGAATGGTGGGTATGACACCAATTTCGCCTACATCAGCGGGCTGCTTACCATCACTGGCAGCGGTGACACAATGACCAATTATGTCGATGTCGGCGGGGCTACCAATGTCCCATCCCGTTACTACCGGGTGCGGGTGCCGTAGGACGGCCTAAAATTCAACGCTTTTTGCAGGTTTTTGCATTTTCTCCACGCTGGGAATTAAGGTATCATTCCTGCAACACTGGGGCTATGGTGCCCCTGTCCGGTTGCTGGCGTTCGCGTCAGTTACGGGTGCATCAACTTGGGAGACGCGATGAGAAAATTATCCGCATTCGCCGGCAAACTTCACGGAACAATCATAATCTGTGCTCTGGCGGCGCTCGCCGGAACGGCAAGCGCCACCAATTATTACATCGCCACGTACGGCAGCGACAGCAACTCCGGCACGAGTACCAACGCCAATCAGGCTTGGGCTACGCTTGCGCATGCCGTGACCACTATGAGCGCTGGTGATACGGTTTACATGCGCGGCGGCAGCTATGCCACGTCATCGCAGATCGATATGAAAAAGATGGGCACCTCAGGCAGTGGCTACACCATCACCAATTATCCGGGCGAAGTACCGATCCTGGATTACACTACCGAGCCTCGTGGCAGCTCGGAAGGCATCCGGATTACCGGTGCATATTGGCAGCTTTACGGACTTGTGATTACCAACGCCGCTCACAATGGTCTCAACATCCGGGGGAATGGCTCGCTCACGGGAAGCTTCAACTGGATCGAGCGCTGCGTCTTTGTCGGTTGCAGCAATAGCGGGTTCTTGGTCGGTTCCTCGTCTAGTCCAGGAAGCTACCTGCCCAGCAGCAACACCATCATAAACTGCGACGCCATTCGCAACTACGATGCGGGTCCGACGGCCTATGGCGGTAACGCAGATGGATTTAGCGCGAAATGGTACATTGGCCCGGGCAACAAGTTTATTGGGTGTCGCGCATGGCAGAATTCCGATGACGGGTGGGACCTGTGGATGGGCCAATCTCCGGTGCTTATCTCCAATTGCTGGGCATGGCAAAACGGCAGCAATGTCTGGAACTCCGGAACTTTCGAGGGTAACGGCAACGGATTCAAACTGGGTGGCAATAATGTCGCGGCCAATCACACCCTTGTTTACTCGCTAGCTTACCAGAACATCAATAACGGCTCCGGCGGAAACGGCATCGACCAGAACGACAATACGGGCAGTCTGACCGTCGATCAGAACACCAGTTGGGGGAACAAGGGCTTAGACTTCAATTTAAACCACTCTCCCAACAAGACGGAACATCACACTGTCCGCAACAACCTCGTGATCGGCGGAGGCGCTTCCAGGGTTTCCATCACGGCCAATTCAACAGTACAAAGCAATAGTTGGCAGGTGATCTCACCCGACCCCAATTCGAACGACGTTTTGAGTATGGATGCCTCGCAACTCGCCGCACCCCGGCAAGCCGACGGCAGTTTACCGGTCATCACTTTGGTTCATCCGGTTTCCGGTGGCCGGTTGGTGGACAAGGGCATTATTATTCCAAGCTATCCGTACAACGGTTCCGCCCCCGACCTTGGTGCGTTTGAAACGACCGGGGGAACACTGCCCGTCGCCGCGTTCACTGGCAGTCCCGCGAGCGGCACGGCTCCGCTGGCGGTGACGTTTACCGACACATCGACGGGGACAGTTCCTCTTAGTCTGTTCTGGGATTTTGGCGACGCTACAGCCACCAACACAGCCGGCGGCGCCAGCTTTGGGCACACATTCGCAGCCGGGACTTACACGATAACCCTCACCGCCAGCAACTCCGTGGGCGTCAGCACGCTGGTGTCGAATAATCTGGTCCAGGTGATCACAGCGTTCCAAGCCTGGCAGCAGCAGTATTTCAATTGCACCAATTGCCCGCAGGCGGACGCGGCAGCCGATCCGGATGGCGACGGCCAAAATAACCAGGCGGAGTTTCTCTCCGGCACCAATCCAACGAATAGCCTCTCCGGGCTCCGTATCATTTCTGCCGCGGCAGACAACAACGATGCCGTGATCACATGGAGAACCGCTGGCGGCCGCACCAACGCGGTGCAGGCAACCGGCGGTGACACAAACGGCGATTACACGACCAATTTCGCCGATATCAGCGGTCTGATCATCATTCCCGGCAGCGGCGATGCTACCACCAACTTTGTCGATACAGGCGGAGCGACAAACAGGCCAGACCGTTATTATCGAATTCGTTTGGTGCCTTGAGAACTGACAAAATCGGCTAGCTTCTTAAGCTTTACTATTTCCGTCAAATTGTTCATTCTTGGCGTTTTAGGTAAGAAACGTTCCTGTCTCGGGTGTCCGCAGTGTGTGGTGCCTGCAAGGGGAAATATTCAAGCTAGTGCTGTCATAAAGGTACCATCAGCAGGCAGGGGCAAACTTTGCCGCACATCCATCTCAAGTGGTAATCCTGTGCGTCCCGAGCTATGCCACAACCTCCGCCAACGCGGACTGTCGGCTCAGGCTTGCGTGTGGTCATTCCCTTTTTCCAACCGTTTGAACCATGGAGCCTCCAACATGGTTCATCTCGACTCGCACACCGATAACATTTGGCATGAAAACAGCAAGGTGAAGAAGGAAACATAGATGAAACGCTTGTATGAAGTAGTTGGCATTTTGATAATCTCATTGGGCTTGCCCTTGTCCAGCCGCGCCACGGATCTGGTCAACGACACCTGGCAGGATGGCACGCGAACCGACCCGACGGCAGCGAACGGATACGCTGAGAATAACGGAGTGGTCGGCACCGATGCCGACAACGATGGGAACTTGGAGAGCGCCTGGTTCTCGTCGTCAAGCAGCGCTTTGACTGTTCCTGCGCCTGGCGATCTCCGCGCTGTCCAGCCTGCCAACTCGCTTACGGTGATGACCTATTTCACTCCCGAAGGAAGTGAAGTGAATCTCGGCGCGGGAGATACGCTTAAGATTACGTGGGTGTTTACTCCAACGACCGTCAACAGCGGTAACACCAGTTTGGAATTTCCCCTGGCTGTAGTCGATTCCCCTTTGGGTTCACGGGTTAGCTCCGACACCAGTCCATCCGCTGCGGCATATGCGGGCTATGCAATGTTCATGAACATGGGCCAGACGCTGGGGAACAACAACCCCTTTTCCCTTGAAGAACGGGTCGCGAGCGGCGACCTCTTGAGCAGCTCAGGTAAGTGGGGCGCAAACGGTACCGCTAGCGCGATTTTGACAAACGGAGCCACCAGCGGGAACCATGGATTTGACAGCGGCACGCAGTACACGTTTACGATGACGTTCACCCACAACGGATCCAACCTCGACATCACGGCCACCATGATCGGCGGGACATACAATAACTCTGGAACCGGCACGGTTTTCTACACCGACTCCACTCCGAACAGTTTCAAGTTCGACACATTTGCCATCCGTCCTGCGCATTCGAGCACCACGGCTGCGCAGTGGGATACCAGTCTCTTCGAGGTTGAGTACATCCCCGGCTCCACGCCGGCAACGATTCAATCGGATCCAGTGGATCAGACCGTTCTCGTTGACCAGGACGTCACGTTCAATGTACAAGCTAGCGGAACGCTTCCGTTGTTCTACCAATGGTACTTCAACACCAATTCGCCGATTGCGGATGCCACGAACTCTTCGCTGATGATCAGCAGTGCCAGTTTCACCGATGCCGGAGCGTATTCGGTTTTGGTGTCGAATAACTACGGCTCGGCGACCAGCGCCGTGGCCCAATTGACCGTCACTACGTTCCCTCCGTCTGTGGATTCCGACCCAGTGGACAAGGCGGTATATGTGGGCCAAGATGCCACGTTCAGCGTCCAAGCGAGCGGCGCGTTGCCCTTGTACTACCAGTGGTATCACAACATCAATTCTCCCATTGCCGACGCCACGAATGCTTCAGTGACGGTAACGAACGCGCAGTTGTCCGACGCGGGCGATTATTCTGTTCTTTTGTCGAACGTTTATGGTTCGGTTACCAGTGCGGTCGCGCAGTTGACCGTGAGCACTCCGGTTGCTCCCTCCATTGCGACGCAGCCGCAAGACCAATTGAATGTCTCGCCGGGAGGCACGGCCATGTTCTCCGTAACGGCCAGTGGGAGCGAGCCGCTTAGTTATCAGTGGTACTACAATAACAGCACGCTTCTGACTGGGGCGACAGACCCGACACTGACGATCACCAATGTCCAGCTTTCAAATGCCGGCAGCTATTCGGTAACGGTCAACAATATTGCCGGGTCGGTCGCGAGCTCGAATGCGCTCCTGACAGTGGACACGAGCCCGGTGGCGCCGTCATTCGTTTCACAACCCGCATCGCAGGTTGTATTAATCGGCGGCACGGCTAATTTTGCCGCCAGTGCGGCAGGCACACCGCCGATTTATTACCAGTGGGATAAAAACGGCACGCCGATACTCGGTGCTACAGGCTCCTCCCTCACGTTAACGAATGTGCAAAACTCGGATGCAGCCACATATAACGTCACTGCTTCTAATGCGGTTGGCATGGCAACCAGTTCCAACGCGGTGTTGACGGTCACTACGGCGGCGCCCATCGTGAACAGCGCTTATGATCTTGTCGGGTTCGGCGGCGCGACGACCGGCGGCGGAGTCATCGCCACCAATGATCCCGCGTACAAACAGGTATTTACACCGCTCGACTTCGTGTTGGCCATCTCAAATGCCAACAAGACGGCGGGATCGGTCAAGGTGATCGAGGTTATGACAAATCTCGACCTGGGCTTTAACGAGGTCGGCAGCACGGTTCAGCACATCGGCCCGTTGCGCGCACCCAGCAATGGCCCATTGCTTCATCCGGTTCTCCTCACGACGGGTGTCAGCGTCATAGATATTCAGGCCAAGAGTGGGTTAACGATCTTCTCGGCAAACGGTTCAGCGCTACGCCACGTTAATCTCAACATCAAAAACACCTCTAACATCATCCTCCGCAATTTGAAATTCGATCAATTGTGGGAATGGGACGAGAATAGCAAGGGCGATTACGATCGCAACGATTGGGATTTCATCACGATTGGCAATGGCGGAGGCACCGTTTCCAACGTTTGGATTGATCACTGCACGTTCACGAAATCTTACGACGGGGAAGTGGACATGAAGGGCGGCTGCAACCACATCACGTTTTCCTGGAACAAGTACACCGGTGACGATGGTGCTACCAATCCGAATAGTTGGGTGTGGCAGCAAATCAATTATCTCGAGCAAAGCAAGTCGAGCTATCCGATGTACAATTTCCTTCGCTCGAATGGCTACAGCACGACAGACATTGTCACCATCATCCAAGGTCACGACAAGACTCACCTGATGGGAGCCAATGATCTCGATTCCGAGAACAACGATCTTTCCGCGACCTTCCATCACCAGTGGTGGATCAATCCGTGGGATCGCCTCCCGCGTTTGCGCGCCGGCAACGTACACGTTTATAACATCTACGTAGATGACACGGTGGCTCTGGCTGCCAGACGCTTGCGAGACGCAATTAAAGCCACGATGCCCATAGCGAACCAAGGCACGCTGGAAAACAAGTACAGCTTCAAGCCATTTCTGAATGGCACCATCTCCACGGAAAATGGAGCAATCCTTGTCGAGAAATCGCAGTACATCGACTGCTTGTGGCCGTTGCGTAACAACCAAACGGACACAAATAACCCTGCCTACACCGGCAAGATCAAGGCGCTGGATACGATTTACCAATTCGACAGCACGTATGTCCGGGGAGACAGCACCGATTCAGGCAATCCATTGGGACCATTCCAAGCTCCCATCATTCCGTTCTCATGGAATCTGCCGGGCAACCAGTTGCCCTATACCTACACCATGGATGATCCGGCCCAACTTCAGGCGATTGTTACCAGTCCCACCGGCGGCGCAGGTGCTGGCGTGCTGACCTGGAACAAGACCAATTGGATGATGACCTCGTACGCACCGACAGCACCCATCATCACCGCCGACCCACAAAGCCAAACCGTCCCGCTCAGTAACGCTGTGACTTTCACCGTGGTGGCTTACGGAAGCGCACCGATGACGTACCAATGGTATTTCAATGGCAGCACACCCCTGAGCGGAGCTACCAACTCTTCGTTCTCCCTTGCCAGCGCCCAAGCGGGTGACATCGGCACTTATTCGGTGATTGTCAGCAATAGTGCCGGCACCGCGACAAGCGCGTCGGCAACGCTCATTCTGCAATCGTCGGCATCACCGTTCCAGAATTGGCAAACACAGTACTTCGGCTGTACGAATTGCCTCCGGGCGGATCCGTCAGCAGATCCTGACGGTGACGGCATGAATAATGAAGCGGAATTCCTGGCGGGAAGCGATCCGACCAACAGTGCTTCCGCCTTGCACATTATTTCCGTGCTGCCCCAGAACAACGATATCGTGGTCACGTGGCAAACCACTGGCGGTCACACCAATATGGTGCAAGCCACCGTCGGAGATGGGAACGGCGGCTATTCCACCAACTACGTGGACATCAGCGACGTGATCATTTTGCCCGGTAGTATAGATTTGATAACGAACTATGTGGACGTGGGAGGCGCAACCAACATTCCGTCACGGTTTTATCGGGTGCGCTTGGTACCGTAAACGAAACCTTCACAACGAAAGCAGGTGATGGCGGTGTCGAGATTCGTCTGCAGTAGCGCTGCAATCGGAGCCGCGTCACTCCTGATCGTCGCGTCCACGAGAGCGGGCACCCCGCCTTTGCCCAACATCAATACCAATCTGACCTACGACGTCACCAATACGGCTTTTGCCGGTGGCGCGCTCGGTAACGGCGTCTCCAACAGCGCAGCGGCAATCAATGCCGCCATCACCACCGCTTCTACGGCTTCGCCCTCCGGGGCTACGGTTCGGATTCGGGCAGTCGGCACGCTGACCAACTATCTCTCTGGGCCGATTAACCTCAGAAGCCACGTCAATCTATTGATCGACGCCGGCACAAAACTCCAAATGCTGCCCATGAGCAATTGGCCTGGGACCACGACATTCATCAATGCTGGTACTATTGCCGATGTCGAGATCAGCGGGTCGGGAACCATCGATGGCAATGCGTCGTTCATCGCCAACGGCAAGACAAATTGGTGGGGAACAAACGGGGGTGGGTCAGGTACCGCTGTGGCCAACCGGCCGAACTTCATTCAGTTCATTCGTTGCACAAGATCACTGATTCAAGACGTGACGTTGCAGAACTCTCCGACGTTCCACATCATGGTGCACAACAACAACGTGAGCTTGACAATCCAAAACATTACAATAGCCACGGCTTCGGGTTCCCAGAACACGGACGGGATCGATCTGGCCTCCACTAATGTCCTGATCCAAGGTTGCTCAATCAGCGATGGAGACGACAACATCCAGATCGGAAGTAAGGATGCCCTTTCGTCGGACATCATGATCTCCAATTGCACATTCGGCAGTGGGCACGGAGTGTCAATTGGCAGTCCCACCCAGGATGGGGTTAACAACCTCATCGTGAGCAACTGCGTGTGGAACGGTACGGAGTACGGAATCAAAATCAAGACCGACCGCGACATCGGCGGATTGATCGAAAACCTCAAGTACACCGATCTCACGATGAGCAACGGTGTGAATTTTGCGATTGCATTCTACTTGTACTACGATTCGCTCGGTACGCCTTCCAGCAGTATCAAGGTCACTCCTTTCCAAGCGTCCACCGACACGGTGCACACGGTCACCGGCACTACGCCGGTCGTTCGCAATATCACCATCAGTAATTTGACCGCCAACTCGATTGGCGGCAACATCGACGGGATTATTTGGGGGCTGCCCGAATCTTTGATCTCCAACGTCACTCTGTCTAAGGTCAATATCACCGCTCCGACCAAGACCTTCTGTATCTACAACGCCAGCGGCATTCAGATCCTTGACTCCAACTTGACCGCGCCGAACACAACGACCAATACATTGACTCTTTACAATGTCGGCCTCACGATCTCGAATGCCACTGCATCCCCCACGAATGTGACCTTGACCGGATTGAACCCGACGAATAGCAACAACTCGTTCGCGATGTTCGGCGCACAAGTGGGCCTCACCGCCACAAATGTCCTGGGCCCCAATCCGCTTGTTACATTGGGCGACAGTAAACTTACTGTTAGCAACAGTTTGAAGCTCGGTTCGGCGTCAATACTGAGCTTCGCGATTGCCACAAATCTCGCGCAAATCGTGGCCACCGGCAGTCTTACCATGAATGGCACGCTCAACCTTGTTGACGGGGGTGGTCTTACAAATACAACGTACACACTGATGACGTATGGAGGCGCGTTGACCGATAACGGGCTTACGATCGGCAGCTTACCGGGTACCAACTTCACGTTCTTTATCGATACGAACACATCTGGACTGGTCAAACTCGATGTAATACCGGCTACTTCTTTTGGGCAATGGCAGTTGCAGTACTTCAATTGCACGAACTGCCTAGAGGCAGCCGACACCGCGGACCCTGATGGTGATGGCCAGAATAACATGACAGAATTTTTGGTGGGAACCGACCCAACCAACAGCGTTTCTTCCTGGCGGATCCAAGCGAATCCAACCAATGGCCTGCCGCCGCGCGTGGTCAGTTTCAGTGAAAACTCCACCGAGGCGGCGTCCATTACCAACCGGGTCTGGGATTTCGGCGACGGCAGCAGCGGACAGGGGTCAAATCCCAGCCACACTTATACGAATGCAGGGACATATTCTGTGGGCGTCAGCATCTTCAACTACTTCGGCACGGCGACACTGGTGGCGACCAATTTGATCACGATCTCACCCGAGGCGATCTGGACAAATGCGAATCCGAGCGGGAATTGGTCCCAAACCACAAGTTGGGATCCGCCAAGCACTCCGGATTCGGGAGCCGACGTGATTTTTGCCAATGCCGGGGGGACGGCGGTGGTGGACAGCGTCAGTCGGACGGTCGGCGACGTTGTTTTCAATCGCTCTGCCGACTTTGTCGTTTCGGCCTCCGGCGGAGCGAGCCTGGGCATTGACAACGGAATTACGGTTACCAACAATTTCACCTATACAATCTCGGCTCCGGTCGTGTTGAGCGGACCCAATCTCTGGATCGTGATGACGAACAGCAGCCTCCAAGTGAGCGGGCCGATCACCGGCACCAATTCCATCACCAAGACCGGTGGCGGCGTAGCCATTGTCACTGGTACGAACAGCTACAGTGGCGAAACCATCGTCAGCAACGGAACGTTGGCGGTGCGCGGGGCCGGATTAATCACTAACACCCCCAGTATCGACATCGCCACCAACGCAATTCTGGATGTCAGCAATCACACGAACGGGAGCCTGACTCTTGTGAACGGGCAGATTGTGCAAGGGGATGGTACAATCTCGGGCAATCTGATCATGGGAGGTGGCTCGGCTCTGTCTCCCGGTGCCGATTCAGTCGGCACGCTGACTTTCCTGAACGACCTGGTCGTGAGTAACGGCGTGACCTTGCAGTATGACCTGGGAATCAACAGCGATCTGACCGTGGTTTCCAGCAACCTGACCCTGGGCGGCACGCTGAACATCAATGACGCTGGCGGGTTCGACACCGGCACGTACACGCTGGTGACCTACGGCGGTACGTTAACGGACAATGGGCTGACCGTTGGCACAACGCCCGATACAAATCTCCTCTACGTAATTGACACGAATACTGCTGGTGAAGTGAAACTGAACGTGACGCTGTTCCCCAGCATCATACTGGCTGACGCCGGAAATCTTTACGACAGGTTTGGGACTCTGGCGCCGTCCAATAGCGTCGGCGTGTTGGTGGCTGACACAGGGGGGAATGGATTTACCGATCCCCAACCGGATTTCCCTTTATACCCAGGAGCCGCGTGGGGAACCGACGACAAGATCGTCGGCCTGTGGGACCTGAGCGCAATCGCTGCCGATTACGGAGACGGCCAGTTATTTGACGAAACCGTGGTGGCTTACACAAACGGAATCACTCCGGGCCAGAGGCTACAATTGTATTGGTTCCCGTCGCTCACTCTGGCTTCCAACACTGTCGGGGTCACGTATTATGGCAAGTACACGGATACCAACAGTCCGCCTTTGGACGAGAGTGACGAGTGGCAGATACCGGCACCAGGCTCGTTCGCGCATTTGAAATTCTGGACTGCGTTCTGGGGAGGATCCAATCCCGAGACGGCAGGTCAGGCAATATTCTCAACTGCCAGCGTTGCCCCGTTGGCGGGCTTCACAGCCAATCCGACGAATGGCGTGGAACCACTGACGGTGACTTTTACTGACACTTCAACTGGCTCGTCTCCTTTGGCGTTGTCTTGGAACTTCGGCGACAACTTCACGACGAATACGGCAAACGGGGTGAGCTTCCCCCATACGTACGGTTCCGGCATTTATACAGTAACCCTCACAACCAGCAACTCTGACGGGAGCAGCACACTGGTATCGAACAATCTGATTACGGTGATTTCTGCGTTCCAAGGATGGCAACAGCAGTATTTCAATTGCACCAATTGTCCGGAAGCTCAGGGTAATGCGGATCCGGACGGCGACGGGATGAGCAATACCAACGAGTTCTTGGCCGGCACCGACCCGACCAACAGTATGTCCGGACTGCGAATCATCTCGGTTACTCAACAAGGAAGCAATGTGGTGGTCACGTGGGCGACGGCCAGCAGGCATACCAATACGGTGCAAGCGACTGCGGGCGACGGGAGCGGTGGCTACAGCACCAACTTCGCCGACATCAGCGACCCGATTCTTGTTCTTGGCAGCGGAGATGTAATTACCAATTACACAGATCTCGGTGCAGCAACCAATGCACCGGCTCGCTATTACCGCATTCGACTTGTTCCGTAGCACGCTGAGTGATGCAACGTTGGGCTAGCTTTGCCAAGCGCGCGAAGATTGTGCTCTGCAGTTTGCCTCCGCTGGTATTGACATAGCAGCGAATTTCATAGATGATGCGCGTGATCCTCGATTGCCACTCGTCAAGCTAGGACGTTTGGTCGAATGAGGTACAGCACTCGGAATCGAAGCCAAATCCCGATAGGTGTAAGGGCAGCGAGAACGAAATCTAATTGTGAGGATCCCCATGAGAATCCCCGTCTTTTTTCGCAATAGAGAGGTCCATCCGTTTGGCGCTCAATCTTTCAGTGGCACTGGTCGGGCTCTGTCTTGTGCGGGCTTGCTAATGCTCGTCTTCTCTGTCCTGGCATATGCCGATCCAGCGTTGCCAGTTATCAGCAACCAAACATTCGTCGTTACCAATGCAATGTATAACGGCGGCGCAGTGGGCGACGGAGCGACCGATAATACCATCGCTATTCAAAACGCGATCATCGACGCCAGCACGAATGGCGGCGGCACCGTTTTGATACCGGCAGTCGGCACTTTGAGCACTTACCTGTGCGGTCCACTTACCCTAAGTAGTCAGATCAATTTGCAGATCGATGCCGGCGCGACGCTGAAGATGCTGCCTCTGACCAGTTGGACAAACACGGTCGCTTATCCGCCACAAAACCAAACTTACGGCAATCTCCTCTACGCCAAGAACGCTACGGATATCGAAATCAGCGGATCGGGCACAATCGACGGACAAGGCGCGGCCTGGTGGACAGCGCCGAGTTCTGTGTTCAACAACAGGCCATACATGATCTTCTTCAACGGCGGCTGCCAGCGCGTGTACTTGCACGGAGTGACGCTCATCAATCCGCCCAAGATGCACATCGTGTTCAAGGGGTCCGATAGCGACATCACGATCGAAGACATCACGATCAACACGACGGCTGATAATGCCGCCAACACAGACGGAATTGACCTCATCGGAAACCACTGTCTCGTTAAACACAGCACGATCAATTCAGGCGACGACAACATTGCGATCGGAAGCAGCGCTGGTGTTTCCAGCGACATCCTGATTACCAACTGTACCTTCGGAGTTGGTCATGGCGTCTCTATCGGAAGCAACACTGCAGGGGGAGTTTCGAACTTGACCGTCATGAGCTGTTTCTTTGACGGCACAGATTACGGCATCCGCATGAAATCGAGCAATTACGTTGGCAGTATTGCTCAGAACCTCAGTTACTCTGACATCACCATGACCAACATTATCGATGGCGCAATTGTCATATACAGCTATTACGGCAGTGGGGGTATCTATGGCACGCCCACTACTGTCACTCCGTTTGGCGCGTCCACGCAAAAGGTTGGTTCGGTGCTGTACCCAATTTGGCGGAATGTCACTATCAGCAACATGACAGCTTCCGTTCTCGATGGTGGAGTTGCCGGGATTGTCTGGGGGAGAATGGAACAGGCCGTTTCGAACATTACTTTTTCCGGGGTGAACATCACGGCCTCCAAACCCTTCCAAGTGTATAATGCCAGGGCAGTTCAGTTCATTGACTCCCAGTTCAACACGCCTGGAACGAATACGCTAAGTTTATTCAATGCAGATGTCGTGATAACCAACACAGCGCCCAGTACAAACTCGATCACGCTGGACGGCTTAACCAAAGCGGGAACAAACAATGCGGTGACGCTCTTCAATGCGCAGGCATCAGTAATCAACACCAACGCTCTCGGTAACGGTTCGGCTGCCGGTTTGGGAGGAACCACGCTTTCGTTTCTACAAAGTGCCGTCAGCATCTCGAATCAATTTGTCATTTTCGATCCGAGCACGATTTGTTTCACAAATGGCACAAACTCGATCTTGGGCCAGGTCGGAGGAACGGGTCCGGTGACCTATGGTCTGTCGTCGAATAGCACGCTGCGTATATTGGGCGACTGTTCTGGTCTCTCCGGCGGCGTGATAATTTCCAATGCGGGCACTTTGTTGGCCGGTAATATTGGCGGTCTCGCCTCTTCTACAGGCGCAGTCCTCGTGCTCCAAGGCACTACTCTGGCCGGTACCGGCCTCATCGCCGGTCCCGTAACGGTAGACGGCACCTTGGCTCCGGGCAATAGTCCTGGCACGTTAACCGTCAGCAACAACCTGGCAATCGGCGCGCCGGCGGTCCTGAAGTATGAATTGGGCACCAACAGCGATTTGACCGCGGTTGTCGGCAATCTGACCTTGAGCGGGACACTCAACATCTCAAATGCTGGCGGGTTTACCAACACGAGCTATACGCTGTTCACTTACACCGGCAGCTTGGTCGGCATTCCACCGACGATTGGGAGCGTGCCCGACACAAATTTCCTCTACCGAGTGGACACGAATACTGCAGGCGTGGTGAAATTGGTCGCAACGATCGCGCCGCCAGTCGCCGACTTTACTGCCAGCACGTCAAACGGTATTGCGCCGTTGAATATCACGTTCACGGATACCTCCACCGGCCCCATTACCAACTGGTTCTGGGACTTCGGCGATGGGTTTAACAGTAACACTTCCGATAACATCCTGCAGCACACTTACACGGCGAGTGGGACCTACCTGGTTCAGTTGGTGGTGAGCGGACCAGGGGGCGTTCGCACCAATCTGATTCTTGTCGTCGTTGCACCTCCCTGCGACTTCCCGTTGTCGGCTACCAATGCGGACTTCGGAGTCACGGGAGGCACTGGCAGCGTCACCGTGTCACCGTACACAAACGCTTGCTCGTGGACGGCCACCAGCAATGACGCCTGGATCCAAATCACCGGCGGGGATCTGACCACGAATGGTACGGCGGTTGTCGAGTACACGGTCCTGTCAAATATCGACAGCCCCAGCACGCGCATGGGAACGTTGCCCATCGCCGAGCAAACCTTCACGGTGACTCAGGACGGAGACCCGGTTCCGCCCACCGTAACCCTGACGGCACCGACATCAGGCGTTGTCAGTAATACCATCGCGCTGACCGCGACCGCGTCGGACAACATCGGCGTGGTCCGGGTCGACTTTTACCGTGATGGCGGCAGCTTGGTCGCCTCGGTAACGTCTTCGCCGTATAGCACCAACTTCAATACAGCCGCGGCCAGCGACGGGTCCCACTGCTTCTATGCCAGGGCATTTGACGCTGCGAATAACAGTGCGGCCTCATCCACGAATTGCGTGACCGTGGACAACAATCCGCCCTCCGTTCCCACCGGCCTGGACGCTGAATCCGTTTCCGACAGCCAGATTGCCCTGAGTTGGCATGCTTCGACGGATCCCGGCACTGGCGTGGCTGGTTACAAGGTGTACCGCGATAGCATGCAAATCGCCACAACTGCCGGCACGAACTATCCCGATAACGGACTCTCCGGGGGAACGGAACATTGCTACAATGTGGCGGCCTACGACAACGTGGGGCACGTGTCAACCTTGAGCAGCGCCGCTTGTGCCCAGACCTTCACCAATCTGGAATCCATGCTTGGCAAGTACCACGGCCTGATCCTTCCTACGAACGCACCCTCTCCCACCAGTTCGGGACCGATCACCTTTATCCTCAAAAACATGGGGTCGTTTACCGCCAAAGCTGTTCTGAGCGGCCAACGTGTGCGTTTCCGGGGCCAATTCGACGCTTCCGGAAACTGGACGAACTATGTCGCCCGCAGTGAACTGAATGCTTTGCAGGTAATTCTGCATCTCGATCTGGCTGGCAGTGATCGAATTACAGGCACGGTTTCCGATGGCTCGTTTACCTCTCCGCTGCTTGCAAACCGGGACGTCTACAACAACGCCCATCCGTGCCCAGTCGCCGGCACCTTCGCGGTTGTGCTCGATCCGCCGACGGCCGACGATTCGAGCCTTCCTCAAGGATTCGGCTACGGAACTTTGAAAGTGTCGAAGACGGGTCGGGGTCAAATGCGTGGCGCCCTCGCTGACGGATCAAAAATCAATGCTGCCGCTCCGGTTTCCAAGCATGGCACCTGGCCGTTGTTCAAGTCGCTCTACAAAAAGCAGGGAGTCTTGATCGGCTGGACAACTTTCACCAGCAACACCGCGGTGGCCGCAACCGCGGATTGGTTCCGCCCCGCTCTGCCGTCTTCTCTGTACCCGCACGGTTTTACAGCCAATGTTGCGCTGACTGGCAAACGCTACATTCGGCCCTCTGAGGGCAGTCCGAGTGTCGCCGGAGATTATCAGATCACGCTTGGCGGTGGTAACCTGAACAGTGATCTCGTGGAAGATGCTTACCTCTATGACGTCGGCAATGTCGTCGTTGTATCGCCGAACCCGGAGAATCTCCAGATGCGAATTGATCCGGCCACCGGCCATTTCAAAGGGAGTTTCAAGCACCCATCGCTGAACAAGACGGTTAAATTCCATGGTACGCTCCTGCAGTTCGGTAACACCGGCGCGGGCTATTTCCTGGGTGCCACGGAAAGTGGGTTCGTGACTTTTGCGCCGGCCCCGTAGGGCGGATACGCGCCGCGCCCAATTCTGTAGACAGAGGTCCGGCACACGACGTATCATTCCAGCCATGGAACCTGCAGCCGAAAAGCTTGAAGAAGGCAAATCCGTGTCTGAGTTAACACAACCCTCATTATTGAAAAAGTACTGTGCATCACTGATTCTTGGCCTGGCAATTTCCTCCGCCGTGGCTGCAGCCGGCTGGGATTCGGTGCCCCCGATACTCTCCCGGATCAATGCGCCATCCTTTCCGCATCGCGATTTCCTCATCACCAGCTATGGCGCCGTTCCGGGCGAGAGCAATGATTGCACCAAAGCCATCGCTGGGGCGATCGAGGCCTGCCACACGGCCGGCGGCGGCCACGTCGTCGTGCCTGCAGGCGTGTTCCTGACCGGTGCTGTCCATCTCAAGAGCAACGTCGACCTTCATCTCGACGAAAATGCCATGCTGAAATTCAGCACCAACCCGACAAACTATCTACCGGTCGTGTACACGCGGTATGAAGGCGTCGAAGTCATGAATTACTCACCATTCATTTACGCTTTCGAACAGGAAAACATAGCCGTCACGGGCAAGGGCACTCTGGATGGTTCCGCTTCGGACGAAAACTGGTGGGCCTGGGCGCGACGCGGACCGAATCAGGAGCCAGCACCCGGCCGCCGCAGTGCCACATCCCTGAATGATTTGAGTGAGCGTGGCACCCCGGTGAATCAGCGCCTATTCGGCAGCGGCCAGTTTCTGCGACCCAACTTCATCCAGCCTTACCGCTGCAACAACGTGCTGATCGAAGGCGTCACCATTCACGATTCCCCGATGTGGGAGATCAACCCGGTTCTCTGCACCAACGTCACGGTGCGCGGCGTAACCGTCGTCAGCCACGGGCCAAACAACGATGGCTGCGATCCCGAATCGAGCTACGACGTGCTGATCGAGAATTGCGTTTTCGACACGGGCGACGATTGCATCGCCATCAAATCGGGCCGCAACAGCGATGGCCGTCGCGTGAATGTGCCTGCCGAGAATATCATCGTTCGCAGTTGCACGATGAAAGATGGCCACGGCGGCGTCGTGATGGGCAGCGAAATCTCCGGCAATTGTCGCAATGTCTTCGTCGAAAACTGCCAAATGGACAGCCCACATCTCGATCGCGCCCTGCGCTTCAAAGATAATGCCCGGCGCGGCGGTGTCATCGAAAATGTCTTCATGCGCAACTGTGAGATTGGGCGGGTGCGAGAAGCCGTGTTGACGATTGACTTCATGTACGAAGAGGGAACGAACGGAATGTATCGGCCCATCGTCCGCAATGTGGAACTGGATAAAGTGAGGAGCCAGGCCAGCCCGCGCGTGATGTGGATTGCGGCTTTTCCCGGTTCGATCATCGACCATATCCGGTTTGTCGACTGCGTTTTCCGAGGTCTGCAATCCGCTGAAATGATGTCCAATGCGGGCTCGGTCTGTTTCGAGAACGTCACGCTGGAACCCGCGGTCAAAGGTCGCAGTGCCAATTCCCGTGCGGGGACTCCATAATGTGCAGGACTTCGTCCCGCTTGGAAGCGGCGTCCCCGGGGAGTTGGCTGGTCTTGCTGTTTCTGCTTGCCAGCAGCCGACTCGCAGCCCAAACCAATCTGTTTGTCTCATCGGACGGGAGCAATGCATTCAATACCGTCCAGCAAGCGATCATGGCGGTGCCCGCCGGGAGTCCGACCAACCCCGTCATCATCCATATCAAGCCCGGCACGTACAAGGAATTGATCTACGTCCAGCACGAGAAACGATTCTTCCATCTCGTTGGCGAAGATGCGGACAAGACTGTCCTCACCTTCGATCTCAATGCGAACCTGAAGGGACTGGACGGCAAGCCGATCGGCACCTTCCGTACGCCCTCGACGACGATTGACGCGGACGACTTTACGGCGGAGAACATCACCTTTGAGAATTCCGACGGGCCCGTCGGGCAGGCGCTAGCCATTCGGGTTGACGGGGACCGCGCAGCGTTTCGCAATTGCCGGTTTCTCGGTTGGCAGGACACCGTCTTCCTCAATCGCGGACGCCAATATTTCAAGAACTGCTACATCGCGGGCCATGTCGACTTCATTTTTGGCGCGGCCACCGCCTTTTTTGAGAAATGCCAGATCTACTGTCGCGGCAAAGGTTACATCACGGCCGCATCCACTCCGGATAACGCGCCTTACGGGTTTGTGTTCTCCGACTGTAAGATTACAGGCGAACCTGGTGTGAAGACGTATTTGGGCCGTCCTTGGCGCGATTTCTCGGCGGTTACGTGGTTGGACACGGAGATGTCGGACGTTGTGCGACCGGAGGGCTGGAATAATTGGAGGCTGCCCCGACGTGAGAAGACGGCACGTTACGCTGAATACAACAGCACGGGGCCGGGTGCAAATCCATCCGCACGCGTACCGTGGGCGCGGCAATTGACCGAATCGGAGGCCAAAGAGATTACGGTTGAGAAAGTCCTCGGTGGTGCGGACGGCTGGAATCCCAATCAGAATTTCAGAGCCGCCCGCTTGCCGACGCCGGCTGAGAAGTTCACCCCGACAAACGCGACGCTCAAGGCTGACATCGAATACGGCCAAGCCGGCGGTGAGAAACTCCTACTGGACGCTTGCGTACCTGAAGGTAACGGCCCGTTTCCAGTGGCAATCATGGTGCACGGCGGCGGGTGGATGGCCGGCGACAAACTCCGCGATCATCTTCCGATTCTCGAATCACTAACCAACGCGAAATTCACTTGGTTCTCCATCAATTATCGGCTGGCACCGAAATATCGTTGGCCCGCTTGTCTCGAAGACGTTGAAACCGCCATCCGCTGGGTCAAAGCGCACGCTGCGGAATACAAGGGTGATCCGCGGCGCATCGCGTTGATTGGCTATTCGGCCGGTGGGCACTTGGTTTGCCAGACTGTCGTTACGGGCGGAGACGATCTTCGCGTTCAAGCCGTGGTCGGACTTGCGCCACCAACGGATAACGTGGCTGACTCGGAACGCCGTGGCGGTCTGAGTCCTTCCATGCAAAACCTGCTGGATCGTCCAAAGGAGTTGGACGAAAAATCGCGCGACCTGTTGCGCGAAATCTCGCCGATCAACTACGTCAAACCCGGCTTGCCACCATTTCTGTTGGTCCAAGGCACGGCTGATAAAAGTGTGCCGTTCTCACAATCCGTCAATTTCCAAGCCAAACTCAAGGATGCGGACGTTCCCTGCGAACTCATCACTTTGCCGGGCGCGCCACACCGTCTCACGGAGTGGGATAAGTCTGATCCAGAGTACCGGCAGAAAATGATTGCGTGGCTGAAGCGCACACTTCAGAAAAAAATCCGGATCGTTCTGGTGGGGGATTCGACTGTCAATGACGAGAAGGGCTGGGGACCCGGTTTCAAGAAGATGCTCGACCCGGACAAGGTCGAATGTATCAATTGGGCGAAAAACGGGCGCAGCTCCAAGAGCTTCATCAACGAAGGCCTCTGGGCCAAAGCGCTGGCCGACAAATCCGATTACGTGCTGATTCAATTTGGCCATAACGACATGCCGGGCAAAGGTCCCGACCGAGAGACCGATCCCGCCACCTCATACTTGCAGTACATGGGCCGTTACGTTGATGAAACCAGGGCGGCTGGCGCGAAGCCGATTCTGATCACTTCGATGACCCGCCGACGATTCAACTCTGCCGGAAAAATCCAAAGCGATCTATGGCCATACGTCAATGCCGTCAAGCAACTGGCCGTTGAAAAAAACGTACCACTCATTGACCTGCACGCTCGCAGCATCGCCCTGCTCGACAAATTGGGCCCTGAAGCCAGCAAGGAAATCGATGCTCCGCCGACATCGAAACCGGGCCAGCCGCCCAAGCCCGATAAAACGCACCTTTCCGCGAAGGGGGCCGAAATCATGGGCAGAATCGTCGCGGAGGAACTGAAGAGGGTCGAGCCCGACTTGAGCCCCTATATTCGGTGATCTCCATGCGCACAGTCGGCTTGCTGGTCCTCTCCTTCGTTCTTGCCTCACAGCTTTCGGCGGCAGTGATCGGCACCAATACCCCCGCCCAACCGCTGACAGCAGCGCGGGTTGCCGCTCTACCTGCCAGAATCCGGCCCGCTTGGGAAGAATATCTGAAGCGGTCCAAACGGCAATGGCAGGCTGACCAAGCATTTCTGCGGGCCGAAATGCGCAAGAACCACATGAAAGAATCGATCATTCCGCCAACGGGCCTCCTGATGCGAGCGCTATCCGCCAATCAACCACAGGCTTTTTACCGTGAAGCTGACGCGCTGCGGATTGCCGACATCGTGGTCTCGTTCCAAACTCCCGCCGGCGGCTGGAGTAAAAACCTGGATCTTACGCAACACGCGCGCGCGCCCGGCGAAGGGTTTGCGCCCGATAATCGCTCGCTTTACCTCGGCGATGCTGACTTTGATGCGCCTCGCGACACGCACTGGAATTACGTCGGCACCTTTGATAACGGCGCGACAGTCGCTCAGTTGCGTTATCTCGCGAAAGTGATTAGCGCAGTCGGAACGGGAACGGGCGCCGTCTATCGCGCTTCATTCCTGCGCGGCCTCGACTACATTTTCGCTGCGCAGTACCCGAACGGCGGCTGGCCGCAGGTCTGGCCGCTCCAAGGTGGTTATCACGACGCCATCACGTATAACGACAACGCGATGATCAATGTCTTGAATCTGCTGACCGACGTCGCCGCTGGCACCAACGATTACGCTTTCGTGCCCCGGCATAGCCGGGAACTCGCGGAGGCCAGCGTCAAGCGCGGCGTCGACTGCATTCTCGCTACGCAAATCATCGAAGGTGGACGACGCACTGTTTGGTGTCAGCAACACGCTCCGCTCACATTGGAACCCGAATCGGCCCGCAATTACGAGATGCCCTCGCAATGCGCCAGCGAAAGCGACGACGTGATGATGTTCTTGATGCGACTGCCACATCCCGACTCCCGGGTCGTCAACGCTGTGTACGCCGCTGCGGCGTGGTTCGAGAAAACCAAAATCAATGGCGTGGCCTTTCGACGCGATGGCGAAAACGGCCGCCGACTCGTTCCCGCTCCAGGAAACGGCCCAATTTGGGCCCGCTATTATCAAATTGGCACCGACCGTCCGATCTTCGGCGACCGCGACAAAACCATCCACGACGACGTGAACGAAATCTCCTTGGAACGTCGGAATGGCTATTCATGGTACAACGCCGGTCCCGCCCGCGCACTGGAAGAATTTGCCGGCTGGAGCAAAACGCATCCACTAAAATGATTGTTCCCGTAGCCACAGGCTTTAGCCTGCGTGAAAAGGCGCGCCAGAAAGCTGAGGTGAACGAGACAGCGCCCTTCGGACACGGCCACAGTAAGTGCGGCCAAGATCAGGAAAACCTACCAAGCGGTTACTTGGGCCTTACGGCGCGGGGCAAACGATCCCAAGAATTGAACTGCTCCAACGCCGCATGCGTCTTGCCAGCATCCCAGCGACCAGGAATCACAGTCGAGCACTTTGAACATTTCCCATCGTCTGTCAAATGATAACCACGAACCGTGAAGCCTGAGCGTTCGATCAGTAATTCATTGCAGTTTGGGCACCGCGTATTCTCCCAATCGCTGACGCCGCCCGGCAGATTGCCGGCGTAACAAAAGCGCAAGCCGGCCTCGCGGCCAATCTCGCACGCCCGCATGATGGTTCGTCGCGACGTGTAATCGTGGTCCTGCATTTTGTAGTCAGGATGAAACGCCGTGCAATGCCACGGGATATCGGGCGAGACGCCAGCAAGGAACGTCGCAATCTGGCGCATCTCCTCTTCGCCATCGTTGAAGCCGGGAATAAACAAGGTGACAATCTCCAGCCAGAAACCCTTCTGATACAGCATCTCGATTGTCCGCAGAACATTCTCGAGCTTGCCACCGAGTTGCCGATAACATTTGTCATTGAACCCTTTCAAATCGACTTTGTAGAAATCGACCCACGGTCTGATGTAGTCCAACACTTCTTCCGTGCCGTTGCCGTTGGACACATATGAGGTGTGCAAACCGTGCTTTCGCGCCTCTTTGAAAACTTCCACTGCCCATTCGCTGGTGATAAGCGGCTCGTTGTAGGTACTGGTAACCGAGTCAGCGCCGCTTTCGACCGCCAGCCGTACAAAGTGTTCGGCGTTCATTGGCACCGCTGGGGCCGTACTCATCGGATCGCGCAAAGCCTGCGACGTAAACCAGTTTTGACAGTAACCGCAGTGCAGGTCGCAACCGAGCATCCCGAAACTCATCGCCAGCGTGCCGGGCAACGCGTGGAAAAACGGCTTCTTCTCGATGGGATCGCACTGCACCGCCCCGAAATAGTTGTAGGGGACGAACAAAGCACCGCCCCGGTTGAACCTCACGCGGCAAATCCCATCGTGTCCGTCCAGAATCAAACAGCGATGCCCGCAGGCAAAACACCGCACTTTGTTATCCGGCAGTTCCTCGTACAACTCCCCTTCGGTCGTAAGTTTGGAAAGCGCCTCGCCAAGCGTCTGCATCGGCGCCTTCTCGCGCTTTTGCGTTGGCCTGCTTTCGGCTAACAAAGGATCTGAGTTTGGCACGGCTTACTTCACCTCGCATTGAAAATTACCACCGCGCCACGAGGATTTCTAGGACGATAAAGCGTAGCGGGGTTTTCGTGGGAGCGGCGTCACGCTGCGACCGGTTACGCCGGCTTCCTTTGCGGACAACCGGCTTGGCATCACCATCCGTCGGACGTAGATTCTCACGCTGTCAGCGCTGAAGCAGGAGCTATGGAGCTTGGGCGATATGGGAAACGTGGGAACAGCAGTCGGAGTGGGCGGTCCCGAGGGGTCAGAGATAGGGACCTTCGGCGCACATGCACGTCTGGATGATGCTTTCACCCTGATTGAGCTGTTAGTGGTGATCGCGATTATCGGGATTCTGGCGGCAATGCTCTTGCCTGCCCTGGGGAAGGCCAGACAAAAAGCGCTGCGGACAAAATGTATCGACCATGAACGGCAATTGTTCTTCGCGGCCCGAATGTTTGCCGACGACCACGAAGGCTGGCTGCCCGCGCGCGGGATGGGAGGCGATGATCGCTGGCCCGCAGCCTTCCGCCCGTACGTCGGAAACAATACCGGCATTTATTACTGCCCGGCGGCGCACGATAATGCCGAGGAAAAGGCCGATCCCTACTCCAATGATCACAATAACAGTGCCTACATCATCAACGGATTCAACGACGTGATACCCTACAACACCGCCACGGCGGTCTTACTGGACAGTCTACCCCAACCCAGCGAGACGATCTTGTTTGGCGAAGAGAAAAACGGCGACGGCAATTTCTACATGGACCTCGCCGAGAACAACGAAAATACGATCCTCGATTATGTGCGACATAGCGGCGGCGCCTGCTATACGTTTGCCGACGGCCACGGCGAATGGATTGCGCATCCTAAAACGGTTACGGAGAAGATGTGGCTCGTCGACAAATCACAGTCATGAACATGCCGTTGCTCGTGATCCTCATATTTATCTGCGCAGGGAATTCCGGCCAAATCGAGGACAAGACACTTGTGCCCAAAGTTCCTCAACAATTCGACTTCGCCCAGAGTTGCACGGGCGGGCCCAAGAACCTCGGGTGCGTGTGAAGAACGTACAAATCCAACACGACTTTCACGCGGGCGAGCCACTCCCGCACTGCCGGCCAGCGCGAGGTCGGCAGCGAGACGGGGCGCGCGTTGAACGCTACGGCATCGATTCCGTATCGCCGACAAATGAAGAGCGCCCGGTAATTGTGGAATGCTTCCGATACAACCGTTAGACGCGTCTGCCCGAAGATCTTTTTGGCGCGTACCACTGAGTCCAAAGTGCGAAAACCGGCATAATCTAGAGCAATGGCCTCTATCGGCACGTGCGCGGCCACCAGTGCATCGCGCATATCGGTCGGTTCATCGTAACCTTTCACACGGTTGTCGCCGCTGACGATGAGGCGCTTCACTTTGCCCGCGTGATACAAGGCGGCCGCCGCTTCGATCCGATGCGTAAAATGCGGATTCGACCAGCGTCCATCGGCGGTGGTGCGACTTGTGCCCAATACAAGCCCCACGTCCCGCGCGGGCACCTTGGATACATCATCGAAAGCCCGCGGCTTGGATGACGAGACAATCCATGCGTTGCAAAGCAAGGTGACCGCGACCAGCACAGCCAGTCCGGCCAAGCTCACGATCAACCATTTGTGCCAGCAATGTTTCATATTGCGACCCTTGCAAATGCGTCTAACAAACTGCCTGTGCACTTTTGTGTGGTGCCGTAGTCCGCATTGTAGCCGCACCCTTCACGGGTGCGTCCTCAAAACGCGCCAAGCCCGATCCGTCTCAGCGACTTGCGACAAAAGCGCAGGCTAAAGCCTGCGGCTACGCTTTCGGTCTCCGCACGCACGAATTGGTTGAATCCCATCTTTATCTCTTCAAGCTGACGCCGCGGCGGATAAAAGTGGGCACATCGAGGTCTTCGCCGTTGTAGAGAGTCGGCTCACTTTTGTCGAACCGGCCGCGGCTGACGCCTTCCAGCGGCAAAGTTTCCTGCTTGAGTTTGGCCGACGATTTCTTCGCGGCGGGAGCGGGATCAATTGCAGCAACGTTCTCCACCATGGGCTGTGGTGCTGCGGTCACGGGTACAATGGCCGGGGCGGGAACAGGTCGCGTGCCACGATACAGCGAGGCCTCTCCGGGCCGTGCAAACGTTGCGGGCTTTGTCGAGGTTGCGGACAGCGGAACGACGCGGCGCGGAAGAATACTGGCCGCGGCGATCACGGTCACCGCCAGCTTGCCACGATAGGCTTCGTCGATCGCCGCCCCCATGACGACGTGCGCGCGGCTGGCCTGGCGCGAAATTGGTTCAACTGCACGTTGGACATCGGCCAATGTCAGATCGGGTCCACCGAGAACACTGACCAGCACCCCTTCCGCCTTGGACAGCACGTCGCCGCCGTCCAACAGTGGATTCTGCAGCAACGCCTTCACAGCTTCCCGGGCCTTGTTCGGGCCTTCGGCCATGCCGTGGCTAAACAATCCATCACAATGTTTGGAACCAAGCGTGGCGCGTAAATCGGCGAAATCAAGATTGATGAGGCCCTTGCGGGACAGGAGTTGCCAGATCGCCTGAACGCCGAGCACAATGTTCTCGTCGGCGCGCTTGAAGCCGTCGACCACATTGGCGTCGTCGCCGACGATCTTAAAAATCTTGTCATTCGGGATGCAAATGACGGCGTCTGCCTGCGCTTTGAGTTGCTCCAACCCGGACAACGCCTGCTGACGACGTCGTTCCCCTTCGAAGGAGAATGGCAACGCCGCAAACGCCAGCACCAAGGCGCCCTGTTCTTTCGCCAGACGCGCCACAATCGGGCAGGCGCCGGTGCCGGTGCCGCCACCCAAGCCCGCCACGAGGAACACCACGTCGGTATTTTGGCAAAGCGCGGCGATTTTTTCGGCTTCGTTCTGTGCCGATCGTGCGCCGATTTCAGGTTCGCCGCCCGCGCCGAGACCATGCGTAACCGCACCGCCTATTTGGAGCCTTTCGGCGCCATTGATCTCTTCCAACGCTTGTTTATCCGTGTTGACGGCGACGAGGCCAACGCCTTCCAGTGCATGATCGCCTGAAGAACTGAACGAAGTCGCGATCTGGCTTATCGTGTGGTTGCCGGCGCCGCCAACGCCGAGAATTTTCAGTCGAAACCTGTGCGTCGCGCTGGCCTTCTTGTCCAGACCTTCCGTCGTTTCCTGTTTGCGCCGTGTGGCCATCGGTGACCTCCTTGCCCGCTAAATCATTGCCCGCACTTTTTGAAACAGCGTCTGGAATGTGCGGCTCATTTTTTGCAAGGGCGATGGCGGCTGATGCTGATCGCGCTGTGAACCGAGCGCGTAACGCACCAAGCCGATCGCCGTCGAGTACTCGGGGCTTTCGATGGCCGAAGTCGGCCCGCCGACCGTGCGGCTGTGCCCGATGTGCACCGGTAGGCCAAACACCTGGTTCGCGAGCGGTTCCAAGCCGCGCAATCGTGCGCAACCGCCGGTGATGAAGACGCCCGCGCCGAGATATTCCAACAGCTTCTGTTTCTCCAGTTCTTGTTTCACCAGCCGCAGCGTTTCTTCAGCGCGCAAATTCATCACCCGACAGAGTTGCAACTTCGAGACCTGCCGGTCGGGCAGTCCCACCTCACGCTTCAGCGTGATGATCTCGTCTTCGGGCGGAATCTCGACGGAGCCATGCTCGACCTTCAGCGTCTCCGCCCGGTTCATCGGGATGCGCAAGCCAATCGCGATGTCGTTGGTAATGTGATCGCCGCCGACCGCAATGACGCCGCTGTGTTGAATGGTGCCGCCGCTATACACGAGATAGTCGGTTGTGCCGCCCCCCATGTCGATGACGACCGCCCCCAATTGTTGATGCTCCGAGGTCAATACGGCCAACGCCGAGGCGAAGCCGGCGACGGCAATGTTGGCCACGTCGAGGGGGACATGCTTGATGCATTTGATGGTGTTTTGCAGCCGGGTGCGAACGCCATAGATTACATGCACGTCGGCTTCGAGTTTAGCGCCGATCATGCCGACCGGGTTCTGAATCCCATCATGGCCGTCCACGAAAAAGTGTTGGCGAATCGCGTGAATGACGACGTGATCCATGGGAATATTGACCGCCTTGGCGTTGAGCAATACGCTGCGCACTTCTTCCTCAGTAATTTCGCGCTCATCGCTGGTGACGGCGACTGTTCCGCGGTTGTTGAAGCTGCGAATATGTCCGCCGCTGACGCTGGCAAAAACGTTGTGAATCTCCACGCCCGCGCTTTCCTCGGCATCGGATACCGCGGCATGAATCCGCTCGACGGCGGCATCGATGTTGATAATCTCGCCTTTGCGCACTCCTTCGGAATTTGCCCGGCCAACCCCGATCACCATGATGTTGCCGTCGTCCAGCACCTCGCCGACGATGGCGCAGACTTTCGAGGTGCCCACCTCCAGTCCAACGATAATTTTCTCTTTTGACAACATGTCCAAATCCTCTTAGCCGTAATGCCGAACTGCCGCAGCCGTCACGGTTGCGCTACCGAAGTGGTGGCGCGAGCCTCTGGCCAGCGACCGTTCCGTTAATTCACAAAAGTCACGGGCACGCCGCGGTTGACGGTCAGGTCTACCACCTGAATCGTCTTTTGCCGCTGCTGCGCCCACCGTAAAATCACTCCCAATCGCCGCATTTGCTGCGGAAAATCCTCCACATCCAGTTTTACCTGCGTATGCTGTCGCGTCGTCAACACCAACTGTCGCGTCTTCGATAGATCGATCTGCTCTACCTCGATTAATGAACCCGCGACTGCCTGGTCG
>Ga0335081_10000285_pt1 | contig 94387 bp, 91 predicted proteins | sample Lox_Sample_35_FD_206713 | JGI IMG/M metagenome (GOLD analysis project Ga0335081, IMG submission 206713) | Soil microbial communities from Loxahatchee National Wildlife Refuge, Florida, United States - Lox_Sample_3.5 | ecosystem: Environmental > Terrestrial > Soil > Wetlands | place: USA... | reverse complement strand
ATGATAACGCCATCGTTCAAGCGTTGCGACAAGGCAGCAGCAACAGTCTCAATCAGACCGGCCAGCAAGTGGTGGGCCGCAATCTCAATATCCAACCGACGATCACCATCCGCCCAGGGTTTCCGGTGCGGGTGATCGTCAATCGCGATCTCGTACTGGCGCCCTACCGATCCTAAAGAGGAAATCAGATGATGAAGCTGAAGTTATCCGCGATCCCGGACGACAAGCCCGTAAAGCTCTCTCTTGAACTGCCGGCCGCAGTTCATCGCGATCTCGTTGCCTATGCCGACGCACTCAGTCGCGAGACGGGACAGAAGCTTGAACCCGCAAAGCTCATTGCGGCGATGCTGGCGCGATTTATGTCCACCGACCGTGCGTTCGCCCGCTTGCAGCGAAGCAGACGCGCACCGAGTCAATTGTCGCGCGCGCCGATAGCGCGGACGGAGGTCGCATCGAAGGAGCCATCCCCCGAACGGGCCAATTGAAATCGGTTGCCTCCGCCAAAATGGGCCTTGCCGGCCTCTGCCAAACGGATCGCCGAAAGGCGAAGAGGTGCTGAACTGCACGGTCCTGACCTGCGGGACAAACAACGCCCTGGGGTAGCTGCACGATCCCAAATTCGTCATTCTCGACGAGGCACATTGATCCAAGCGGATCCTGACGCCTTTTAGTTTTTGACGCTAAGGTTAGTCGATTCTACACGCCCATATGTCGCCTCATTACGTCTCGAACATGTACAGCATCAAATCCGCTTTGGTTCGAGTCCCGGGTCGTCACAAGAATTCGATTTGCGCCCCTACTTCTTCTGCCGGTATCGCCTCATGTACCCGATACTAGGCAAATTTTGTCTTTCCAACTCCGACGGTAATCTGGCCTTTCAAGCATTCCCAAGTGAGAGATGCACGTCGCACGAAGTAGTTAGGCCGGCCTCGGCAAAGGCCAGATGCTGCATAGAAGCAGGGGAGCGGTAGTTGTCTTCCGGGTCTGATTGGCATCGCCAAGCTTGCCCGCTGATGCGGCTCAGCGTTCGCCAAACTGTTTAGGTCTACCCGCTTGATCAGGGAACATTCACACGCGTCGAATTCGCCTGTTTTCAGGTCGAAGCCGGCACAACGTGTGAGAAATGTCTTGGTAGTGAGACGCTGTGTGAGCGTGAGAAAGCTCGTGTGAGAGCTCATACTCTCTCGATTGCGTGTAGGTTTTTATTGCGTCGGTGGTAAGGCCCCCAGGACGTTCTGGCTCACGAAGATCATGCCGGCGGTGGGCTCAATTTTGCTCCCTGTTGGCCACTTACATCCATGCCGCTCACCCGGCGATAAGAAGGACGACGCCCGAGAGCTATCCGCGTCCATCACGAAGGCAAGCCGGTCCTCGAAGCGGCCGCAAAGCCGCAATTGAAAAACTTGGCAGAGGGATATAATTTAACCGTAGGTTCTGTAGCTTTCAGCTAGGCAGCGGACCTCGGCATTGAGACATCATTGCCTGCTCGCGACGCCGTTTGTGACGATCAAGCGCGGGGCGGCTCGCTAAGCAGGGCGGATTTGGGATAGCTGTGGTTGCAGCTCCTGCTCGCGTGCGAAGCGCACGCGGGCCCGTTCGATTAGCTGGTCCATGAGAGCTTCGGAGGAAAGTCCGGACGCGGCCAATAGCTTCGGGTACATGCTGATCGCCGTGAAGCCCGGCATCGCATTCATCTCATTGAGCAGAATTTGGCCGTTCGATCGCAAGAAAAAATCAACGCGCGCGAGGCCCTCAGCGCACAGCGCGGAGAAAGCCTTGAGCGCGACGTCTTGTACTTCAGCAATAAGCCGCGACGGCAGACTCGCAGGCACCACGAGTTCTGCCCCAAATTTGTCCGTGTATTTGGCCTCATAACTATAATAGGCATGCCGACCCGCCGGAATGATTTCTCCGGGGACGGATGCGATCGGCCCCGCTGCCGTCTCGAGAATCGCGCATTCGATCTCGCGCCCAGCCACAAACTCTTCCACAAGAACCTTGTTGTCATAGTGAAATGCATCCCGTAACGCATCCGCATAACCGCTCGCATCCGCCACCTTATGGGTGCCGACGGAGGAGCCAAGGCAGGCTGGCTTGACGAACAAGGGAACGCCCAATTCACTCATTGCCTTGTGAAAGCTGATATCGTCGCCCGGCTTGACGGCGATGAAGCGGGCGATGCGGATGCCCACGTCGCGTAACAGTCGCTTGCTGATTTCCTTATCCATCGAAATGGCCGCACCAAGGGTGCTTGACCCGACGAATGCGACATTTGCCAATCGCAGAAGCCCCTGAACCGTACCATCCTCGCCCAGAGGTCCATGCAACGCGGGAAACACGACATCGATGGGCGCAAGCGAACCGCCTGGGCTGCTCGTGACCGCAAGCCGACCGTTACCTCCCGGCACCAGCATCACCTCTGCCGACCCGCTTGCCGCCGGAACAGAGACATCACCCGCAATGAGCCAGCGGCCTTGCCGGTCGATCGCGATCGGGACCACATCGTATTTTTCCGGACTCAACGCCGCGAAAATATTCCTTGCCGACAAAATAGAAATTTCATGTTCGACGGATCGGCCACCAAAAATCAGTGCGACTCTCGCTCTCGACGGCATCAAACGCTCCAACAGCTGGCGTTCCGATCGGATACCAGAAAGCCGCTGCGGGAGAAAGGCGCTGAAAACCTGAAGTCGGCTTCGCGGCGGGCTCAAGATGCCACGGCATCAAGCGCGCTTTCAATATCCTGGAGAATGTCATGAGGGTCTTCGAGGCCCGCATAGATTCGCATGCACGTTCCGGCATTCGCGGATTTGGACACTGCCCGCCATTCATTGGCCTTAAATATCGTGACGAGACTTGTTATGCCGCCCCAGCCATAGCCGATCTTTACCAATCTAAAGGTGTTTGCAATTGAATGCACTTGGCTTTCGGACAGGGCGTTAAATTCCAGCGTGATGAGACTGTTGGCGCCGGTGAAATGACGGCGCCACAGATCATGTCCGACGCAATCTGTTCGAGAGGGATGGACAATTTGCTTGATTTCGGGACGGCCGGAGAGGCCATCGATGACGATCGAAGCTGTTTGCTCCTGATGCTTCAACCTCAGACAAATGCTGGTCAGCGAGTTCGACGCTTTGGCACAGGCGTCCGGGCTGACATGCAGCCCTAAAAGAGCAGCTTCATTCTTGATCTGCTCATAGAATGTCCTGTTGTTCGTCACTATGGCGCCTAAGGAAATACCTGCCGGGGCGGCGTGATACTTCGACAAAGAAAGAATGGAGATGTCGACGCCGTGGTCGAAGGGAGCAAAAAACTGTGAGGCCGACCAAGTGTTGTCAAGGACGGAGATGATTTTTCGGCGTGCAGCAACATCGCAAATGGCTGGAACGTCCTGGACCTCGTACGTCAACGCGCCGGGTGATTCCATGAAGATCATCCGCGTATTGGCGCGCGCATCATCTAAAGCCGCGGCTCCGAGTTTCGGATCGTAGTAGGTGACTTCAATACCGCCCGCTCTTAAACGTTCAATATACCATCGCGTCGTATGAGTAATGGTATCGACGACCATCAGGTGATCGCCTTGTTTGAGCAACGCTGACATTGTAGCCACGGTGGCGCTCTGGCCGGAGGGCGCCAAAACGGCCGTACAACCGCCCTCCATCGTCGCGATCGCTATGGCGAACGCAGTACTGGTTGGCGTGTCTACGCCGCCATAATAGAAATTGGCGTACGGGTCGCCGGCGTACGCGAAAGTCAGCGATTCCTTGGTTAACGAAGGAAGTGCGGCCGTGTTTGGAAACAGCACGGTGGTCGCCACGAAGGGTGGCGGTGTGGGAATGGCCACTTGACCAACCGGGAAGATGCCCGATTGCGCCGCCATCGTCAGTTTGGAGGCCATGAACCGGGCTGATTGTCTGTAGTCAGTGCGGGAGCCATCGGCCGCGGCGCGGGCAGACGATTCAAAAGATGCGAGACCTCCTGGACCTCACTCAAAAGCGGCCGTCCGACGTGCGGAAGCGGATAGAGCAGCGACGCCTCGCCAAACCCGTGAAAATACTGCAGGAACTCGCAGTCGGGTGTCCCCCATTCGATGTAGTCGTAACTGGCGCCAGCGTCATCGCCGCAAAGCGGATGCTGCACTGCCCAATTTACGCTCACCGGATAAGGACGGCCGATCTGCTCCTGAAGATGACTGAGATTTTGCAACAGTTCGATCCTGGCTTCGTGCGTTTCGCCAAGGCCGAATAGCACGGAGCAGCCGCACGACACATTATGCTCTCTCATGAAAGTGAGTGCTTCCTGTGTTCTGCGCAGCCAGCTGGCCCGATTCCTACCTACGTCCTTGCTCATTCCGCCGACCGAAGTGGGCGAAAGAGTCTCTATGCCGACGAACAAGTAAGTCAAACCGTTACGGGCGAGCCGAACGATCTCCGATTGCCGGGTCAGAATCTGATCGACGGTGAACTGCGCACCGAAACTGATGCGGAGCGGCCGGTTCTCGAGAAGACTCGCAAAACGGTCCACCAGCTTTGGGCTGCCGCCGAGCATGACCGAATCCTCGACAAACGCACTTGCGCCGCGTGTTGTATGGTCCTCTGAGATCACATCTTGTGCTTCACGGAGCTGACGATACAGACGATCGCCGGCGTTCGAAAGATCACGCGGGCTGCCGGTGACTGAACGTCGCTCGCTGCAAAATGAACAGTCGTAAACACACCCGCGTCCGATGTCGCTGAACACGTGTGCCGTCATGCGACCGGCAAAGACGTCGAACGCAGCTGTCACACCGAACATCCGGCTCGGCGACGGAAGATCGTTGTAGTCGATGGAAAGCCCAGCACTGACCTCGACACGGATCGAGCCACCCTCGAGGGCGCCGACGATCCAGTCCCCCGGAACGTTTTTATCCAAGTTCGCGAGATCTACCGTTTGCTGGCGCCCGCGCGTGGTTGTTGCGGCGTCAACTAGGGCGCCGAGCGCGGCAATGATATGTTCGCCGTCCCCCGATACCGCCAAGTCGAACACGCGAGGGATGCGACCGTCAGCCATGAGACGCAACGGCGAGCCCGGGTGATGCCGCACGGCATCGCGATGACGCAATGTGGGGTCGCTCAAGTACATTGTCTCGGTTACGTGGCGGCCGCCCAAGATGACGAAGACCTCTTGGCCCAAGATGGCCTTGGCGCGCAGGGCGCATTGAATGGCGCCCGGCAAGCATAGTGTCATGGCGCCGATCAGCAGCATGTTCGGCTTTTCCTTGACGAGCAATCGCTCGAACGCGGCCAAATCGTCGAGGGAATACATTAGCATCACTTTGCGGCGGCGCTCCAGCCGACTAATCGCCCAGTTACTGTTATGCCACGCACCATGGTCGCGCTCGGCGAGCAGCGCAGCATAGCGACAGGCATTAAAGAGGCTGGCAGGATCGCGGCTGTTTATTGCGCAACCGTCCTTGGCTCCGCTGATCCAGTCGGGTGCCGAGACCGCGACGACCTTTAGCGGCATGCAGACCTCTCCATAGCTGTCGACGTCCGTCGCCGGTATCTGCTTGAGACCCTCATGAAGGGGCCTGTCTCATGCGCCCAGCCGGCGATGGAACCTCTCAACGGCCTATTTGCCGCTCGACAAGTACTGGTCGTTTCCTGGATGAATACATGTTATCATTGTATTCTCCTGTCGAGGGCAATGCAAGAAAAATTCAACTATGAGGACTCCTAAAAAAGCCGGGCCGATCTGACGAATCGATGGGCGGGCAGAGCGCGTCTCTCCAAGTTCGTTGCAACCACAGATAGTCCGGCGGTGCGTGGCCACGATGCACGATTATGCTTGGGGTCTCCGCGGCTCTAGCCTGCAGCACTCACCTTTCAGCCTGCGCCGGTTTCCCACTTTCCATGGAAAACACCGGCAGGAAGAATGAGCACGAGCGGCACCACAAGCGTGCAGCCCGCCATGGCTATGAACGCGCCAGGAAAACCGAATCGTGATGCGATTGCACCAAATACCAGCGGTCCAACGATGGCGCCAGCAAGTATGAACATCTGGATTCCGCTAGTAAGGGCGCCGACGCTTCCCGGCGACGCCCGCCGCGCTATTTCACCGAGAACGATCGGCACGAAAGCTGAAGCGCTGAGGCCGAATGCAGCGGCCACGGCGATAACGGCATACATCGGCCAGTTGACCGTCATTGTTGCGGTAAGTCCGGCCGCCGTGATCATGAGCAGGCCGATAAGGATTATGACCCAACGGGTAGACAGTAGCCGATCCGCCACTGTCGCCCAGCCCACTTGTCCGATGATGCCGGCCGCCTGCGAGACGCTAAAGGCCAGTCCGGCAGCGACCAGGCTCAAGCGCAGCTCGCTCACCAGATAGATCGTGAAGAAAGTTCGAAGGCACATTTGCATGGCCGTAAAAAAGAAGCTGGCGACAAGAATGGGCGGCATGTTGGGCGTCGCCAGAAGCTCTTTGACGGGAGCGAGCGGGCGATAGGAGGCCGACCAAGTCGACTTGGCGGCGGCGTCGATCCAGCGCGCCACGGGGATGAGCAACAACGCCATGACGATGCCGGTCGCGAACAGCGCCAACACCGCCCCGCGCCATGTGAACCAAGTCACTAGCACTGGTACAAGGATTCCGGCCAAAACACCCCCAAGCGGCACACCGGTCTGCTTGACGGACATCACAAAAGCAGCATTGCGCGAGGTCGTGCGTGATCCCAACACTTGCGAACTCGCAGGGTTCATCGACGCGGTCGCAATCCCAGCAGTCAATGATACTCCCGCAACTAATGCAATTTCCGGAGATAAAAGGCAAAGAAGTCCCACAGCGCTGAGCGTCAGGCAGCCGACGCTTAAACCCATGCCCCCCATGACTCTGAGAAGATGCGGCACCCCGAAGCTGACAAAAAAGGCGGCGATATATAGAATCGTGGGGTAAAGCGTTACCAACCTCACGCTCCAGCCGCGGTCCGATGCGACGGCCGGGGCAACGATGGGAATGCAGGCTACAATCAGCGAAACAAGGGTCTGAAGCAGCAGACTTAGCGTCACCGCCAACTGCAAGTCGAAGCGCTTCGTTCGGCTACAGTTGGAATCGGCCATTGGCCCTCAATGCCTCTAACGCGCCGAGACGAGGACTTCAGAAGCCCACCGCCTGTCCGTCTCTTCTTGGGTCGGCCGCCGCGATATAGCCGTGCTCCAACTTCACAATCATATGGGCAGCCCCGAAACATAGCTCGCTGCCGAACGGCGTGCTGGCCGAGCTAAAAGTCGGTTCGATGTCGATAATGCGATGCCCGCGACTTTCCAGTCCCGCCAATAATTCGGGCCGGGTGCCCTTCTCGAGCAGGATGGCTGGCTCATCCATTGCTATCCGCCACCGCGGCGCTTCCAGGACCGCTTGAGGATTCTGCCCATAATCGATCAGTCGCGTTAAAAACTGCACATGACCTTGCGGCTGCATATTCCAGCCCATTAGGCCGAAACATCCGAGCGGCTTTTGGTCGCGAGTGACGAAAGCGGGAATGTTGGTATGGAATGGGCGTTTTCTTGGTCCGAAGCAATTTGGATGCGAGGGATCGAGAGAAAATGACCGGCCGCGTTGTTGCAGGGCTATTCCGGAATCTGGGATGACTATTCCAGAACCAAAACCGCGACCGCTTGACTGAATGTACGACACCATGACCCCGTTCGCATCGGCGGCGGCAAGGTATGTGGTCCCGCCGTCGATCGGCAACCCGGTTTTCGGGAATCGCGCTTCAGCAAGACTGATTTCCGACGCTCGTCGCTTCAAGTATGCGGGCTCGAGAAAGACCTTCGGATCCAGGCGCATCGTCCGGATGTCGGAAAGGTGGCGGTACACATCGGCGAAGCCAAGCCTCATCGCCTCGATCTGCAGGTGCACCGAATCAACCGATTCGAGAGGAAAGGAGCATAAGTCAAAGTGATTCAACATACCCAAAGCTATGAGAGCAGCCACACCCTGTCCGTTTGGCGGCAATTCATGCAGTTCAACGCCACGGTAACTGACCTTCAACGGCTCCACCCAGTCGGCGGAATGCTCCTCCAGATCGGCCAGACCCAACAGGCCTCCCGTCGACTTTGCGTAATCGGCAATCTGCTTGGCGATGGCGCCGCAATAAAATTCGGCGCCGGCGCTTTCCGCGATGGCAGCCAAGGTTCTCGCATGATGAGGAAGTTTGATTACAGTACCCGGCTCGGGCGACAGGCTGCTGGCGAAAAAAACCTTTAATGCTTCAGGATAGTCGGCGTAGACGGATCTTAGACCTCTCAATTGCCGTGCTATGGTCGGAGTGATGAGGTATCCTGCTGTTGCGTAATCAATGGCCGGCTCAAAAAGTCGGCTGAACGGCAGACGTCCAAATTTCTTGGAAAGAGACACCCAGCCGGAAACCGCGCCCGGAACCGTAACGCTGTCCCAGCCCATTTCAGGCATGGTCATCATGCTGCGGACTTTCTCGAGCGTAATTGCCGCGGGACTACGGCCCGATGCATTAAGCGCATGCAAACGAGCACCGTCCCATACGATGGCGAATGCATCACTTCCCAGCCCGCAACTGACCGGCTCGACGACGGTAAGCGTTGTCGCGGCCGCGATGATGGCGTCGATTGCGTTGCCGCCTTGTCGCAGCATTTGTAAGCCCGCTTGCGCAGCTAAAGGTTGAGTTGCAGAGACCACATTTCTGGCAAAACTCGGAATCCTTCGGAGCGCGTAAGGCAAATCCCACGCATGCTTTTGCATTGAATCCCTCCAAGTACGGGCCGCGGTCAAAGGCTCGCTCTTGCGCGCTACGCGAAGAACTTTGCACCCGCCGTCGGCTTTGTCGCGAGCTTCGGCGCAACGGCGGCCCCACGGCGTCGTAGTGTCGCACTGGCGAGCCGCCAGTGTAATTCGTTGCCGCACACGTTCAAGATGAGATTTTGCGCCTCCGCCGGAAGGAAGTTTTAGCAATTGTTCAGCGCTCTATTCCGAGCAGGTCCGGCGCTTGCTGCACACTTCGCATCGCTCGGCGGAGACTATTAATTCGCGCACGCTGGCATCGCGCAAATCGCTAGTTGCATTCATCTCTCGACTGTGTTACTGATAGCAATCTCTCCTACGTTGTATTCGTTTGGCAGTTGGCTCAAGTTCCGTGACGGAAATTGCGATCGAGTCCGGTGGACGAGAGCAGGCGCTCAAGTATTCCTCTCGAGTGCCGGGGGGTAATACCGCTGCCGTCTGCATTCCTAGATTTTTCGAGAATCAAGCCATAACTACCCCTGACGCTTGGGCCGTAACTTACAAGGACGAGCGGCTAACCTATGCAGAACTTAATCGCCGAGCCAATCTGGTCGCCTGGCACCTTCGATCTGTCGGGGTATCTCCGGATTCTTTGGTTGCCGTATATCTGGATCGCTCAATCGAATTCATCGTAGCCATCATCGGCATTCTGAAGGCCGGCGGAGCTTACGTCCCGATAGACCCGGGGTATCCTCCTGAGCGTGTAGTCTTCATGCTGCAAGACACCGCGAGCGTCGTCGGTATCACACAGTCGCGGCTGGTAAAAAATGGATCACAACGGAATGTCAGATTTATTTGTTTGGATCGCGACATCGTACAATCACGCACACAAGAAGCGGCAAATCTCCAACTCTATATCTCGCCCGAGAACCTCGCTTATGTGATGTACACTTCCGGCTCGACCGGACGGCCGAAAGGTGTGTGCATCAAACACGGCGGAGTCATTCGCCTAGTCGTTGGTCAATCGTATTTTTCGTCGGGGCCTGGTAAGCGATTCCTGCAGAGCGCTCCTCTAACGTTCGACGCCTCGACTTTTGAAATCTGGGCAGCGTTGTTACATGGCGCGGAGCTTGTTCTGTATCCCGAACGGGACTTCACCGTACAAACGCTGGCATCCGTGCTTCGCGCCGCGCAGATTTCAACGCTGTGGCTCACCCCCTCCGTATTCAATCCGATTGTCGACGAAGATCCGCGGATACTCGCGCCTGTCAGCGAACTGATCTTAGGAGGAGAGCCGCTTTCACCGCGTCACGTGCACAAGGCAATGAGCGCTCTGCCGCACCTGACAATCGTGAATGGTTATGGTCCGACGGAGAATACGGATTTCACCTGTTGCTATCGCGTGCCGCGAACCTTTCCGCCAACTGCGTCGTCGGTGCCCGTCGGCTCGTCTTTGCGCGGCGATCAAATCTATATCCTGGATCAGAATCTCCAGCCGGTCGGGCCGCGCCAAACAGGCGAACTCTACGTTGCCGGCAACGGATTGGCGCGCGGCTACCTAAACTGCCCAGCGCAGACTGCTCGTCAATTCCTCCCCAATCGTTTCTCTGGTCGGCCCGGGGATCGTATGTACCGAACCGGCGATGCGGCGCGGATTCTCGAGGACGGCAACATCGAATTGCTTGGACGTCTCGATAACCAGGTCAAGGTAAGCGGGTTCCGGATTGAACTTGGCGAAGTTGAAAGCGCGATCCTGCGTCACCCCGATGTGCGGCAGGTAGCCGCGGCAGTGGTCAAGGACTCCGGGCGGGCTGACATTCTCGTGGCCTATGTGGCTCTGGCCTCAGGGCGTTCGCTTTCGCTGCGTGAGTTGCGAGAGTTTTTGAACGCGATCCTCCCTCGCTTCATGCTGCCGTCGGCGCTGGTGTGTCTTGATGCTCTGCCGCTAAGCCACCATGGCAAAATCGACAGGCGCGCGCTGCCGCATCCATCGACCGCGCGGAGTCGATTGACGCGGGGACAAAGCGAGGCCCCGCAGGGCCCAATGGAACAACTCATTGCCGCCGCCTGGAGCGAACTTCTGGCTATCGAAGAGATAGGTGCAACTGACAGCTTTTTCGATCTCGGAGGTACCTCTCTTTTGGTGCGGCAGCTTCAGTTGAAGCTCCAACGGCTTTTGCAGCACGATATTCCGGCGACGAGCTTTTTTGAACACTTCACCGTGCGCGCCTTTGCGAAGTATCTGACGCAAAGCGAAGCCGCCGATGATCGGCGAGTCAGTGCCGAAGGAGGGAGTAAGCTTGAGCCGTTGGCGGCCCGCGTTCGGTACCGCACCGAATTGCGCCGACAAATGCCTAGCCGAGGAGGCCACAGTTGAGCTGCATCACGAAAGCCGAAGCGATCAAGGACAACGCGGTTGCGGTGATCGGCGCAGCATGTCGTTTCCCCGACAGCAACGATATCGAAGAGTTTTGGAATTCGCTGCAGGCTGGCCGTGATAATGTGTCCGATAGGCCTCCTGGCGTGATGAATTCGGCAAAATCCTATAGCACCCGCGGATATCTTGCCGACATTGACGCGTTTGACGCCGAGTTCTTTCAGATTTCGCGCCGCGACGCAGAATTTTTGAATCCTGAACATCGCGTTTTTCTGGAGTGCGCCTGGCATGCCATGGAGGATGCTGGCTACGATCCCCTGGCATACGACGGGGTGGCTGCAGTCTATGCGACAGCGGGGGCCAACGATTATCAGCGCTTGGTCGAGCAGCAGGTACGATCATCTGCCGAAGAGCTGCTTGCCTATATCTCCAATGGCCCAGATTTTTTGCCGAGCCTAGTTTCGTATAAGCTTAATCTCAAGGGCGAGAGCATCGCAGTACAGACCGCATGCTCGTCCTCGCTGGTCGCGGTTCATCTCGCGTGCAGAAGTCTGATTGACGGCGAGAGTTCCCTGGCGCTCGCGGGGGGAGCAAACATCGCAATTCCGAGCATCGATCGTACGGAATACCAGGAGGGCATGATCTTCACTCCGGATGGGAGATGCCGGGCATTCGATCACCGCGCCAACGGCATGGTGGCGGCAGACGGGGTGGGTGTCGTCGTGCTCAAACGGTTCGACCGTGCGCTGCGCGATCGTGACCACATCTATGGCGTGATTTTGGGCTCGGCCTTGAACAACGATGGTGACGAGAAGATCAGCTACCCCGCGCCCAGCATCGGCGGTCAGGCGGAGGTGATCGCCACCGCCTTAGAGGTGGCAGGCTTAAGTGCTAGTACGATCAGCTACCTCGAAGCGCACGGTACCGGCACTGTGCTCGGCGATCCGATCGAAATTGCCGCACTGACGAGGGCGTTTCGCCTAACGACCGACGATCGCCGTTACTGCGCCTTGGGTACGGTGAAATCCAACATCGGACACGCCATTCATGCAGCGGGGATTGCGGGCTTGCTCAAGGTCCTGCTTGCCCTTCGGGCCCAGGAAATCCCTCCGTCTCTCCACTTTGAAAAGCCGAATCCCGAAATCGATTTCGACAACAGTCCATTCTTCGTCAATGCGGTCTCGCGGCCTTGGAAGAGCAACGGTTCCCCGCGGCGTGCCGGAGTGAGCTCCTTCGGCGTCGGCGGCACAAATGCTCATGTGATTGTGGAGGAGCCGCCGGTAATCAGCGTAACTCAATCTTTGCGCTCCGCTCATTTGCTCACGCTATCGGCAAGGACGGCAGCGGCCCTGGAGAGAGGATGTCTCAACCTTGCCGCTCACCTCCAGGAGCATGCGGAATTGAGTATGCCCGATGTGGCATTCACGCTCCAGACCGGGCGTCATGAATTCCCGATGCGCCGCGCAATAGCATGCAGCGATCGCCTCGATGCAATCGGCAAGCTGCGGTCGAAAGTCGAAACTTCCGTGGTAGCTTCGCGATCGAAGCAACTCGTCGCTTTCGTGTTTCCCGGCATCGGCTCTCAGCATCCGAGTATGGGTCGCGAGCTCTACGAGACCCTTCCCGCATTCAGATGTGATGTCGATCGCGGCTTCGATTGTTTTCTGCAGCTTACCGGAAAGGATTTACGAGGCGCACTTTACGGTTCTGAAGCAGACGCAAAGGAAGCCCTCATCGACGCCCGATTAGCGCATGCCGCCATCTTCATTCTCGAATACGCACTTGCGCGCGTCTGGCAGCGGTGGGGAATCAATCCAGCGGCGGTAATCGGCCACAGCGTCGGAGAGTACGCTGCCGCCTGCATTGCAGGAGTGTTCTCATTCGAGGATGCATTGGGTCTTGTCGCGTCGAGAGCGCAGCTGATCGCTAACTTGCCGGGCGGCGCGATGCTTGCGCTGCCCCTCAGCGCCGAGGCGTTGCAACCCCTGATGCCGCAGAACGCATGGATTGCCATCGTCAATGCACCGAGTTTCTGCGTCGTGGCGGGCGAGGTAAAAGCAATCGAATCGCTTGAAGCCGCAGCTGCAGCCAAGAGGATCTTTGCGAGCAGGCTTTTGACCTCTCACGCGGTGCACACGACAATGATGCAGCCCATGGAGGCGGTATTTGCGAAGCAATTTGCTGGCGTTGCGACGGCAGACCCACAAATCCGTATCCTTTCCGGGTCAACGGGTGACTGGCTTTCCGCAACCGAAATACGGGATGCATCGTATTGGACTGCGCACGCTAGCCAGCCCGTGAACTTCTCGCGGGCGCTCGACCGGCTCTTTGAACAGAGTGACATTGCGCTATTGGAGGTCGGTCCAAGCAACGTGCTGGGTGGCCTCGCCCGATTGCATCCCACTCGTGGCTCTCAACCGATCGTTTCATCATTGCCGAGCGGGCGCGATAAGCAAAGCGACTGGCAGGCGCTCACCAGCGCTGTCGCTGAACTGTGGAGGGCTAACGCACCAGTCGACTGGACATCGTTCAACGCTGACGAGCAACGCCTCCGAGTTTCCTTGCCTGGCTATGCCTTCGAACGGAGCAGGTATTGGATCAGGCGCGAGGGCAGCCGAGCGGGCAACTTCAGCGGAGACTCCAAGGCCTCAAAAAAGATCTCACTACCGGCCGAATGGCTCTATCGGGCCGCATGGAAGCGAACCCGGCTGCCGCCGCCTTACCATCCGGGCGATCTTGGAAGACGCACCGGTGTTTGCTTGCTCTTTGCAGCCGAGGATCGATACGCCAGCCCCGAACGAGAGCTCCGTCACAGCGGGCAAGATGTCGTCGTCGTGCTGCCAGGCGCGGAGTATTGCCGACTGTCCTCTCGACGCTTCATCGTTGATCCGCGTCAGCGGAGTCATTATCAGCTCCTGTTGCAGAAAGTCGAGCAGGATCTCGGCGAGATTCGATCCGTTCTTTTGTTCGCCGACAGGCCGGACCGGGAACGCTGCCGAGACGATGAGCTCACGGATGCCTACTGCAATCTTCTGCTGGTGACCCAATCGCTGGCCGATCGCGCACGGCAGGTGGATCTCTGGATCATAACCCAGCAGGGATGCGTGGTACCTAATGTCGACACGGTTATTCACGCCGAACATGCGCTATTGTTTGGATTGTCGCGAGTCATTCCACAAGAAGTGCCGGCGTTGACCGTCCGATGTATCGATTTCGCCGCAACTGAATACGAGTGGGGCTCGCTTCTTGCCGAACTTGCTGATCCCTCAGAAGAGCAAGAAATTGCCTATCGCGGGGCTGATCGCTGGGTCTGTAGATACGCGCCTCTGCAGATTCGCGAAGATGCAATGCACGATCTGTTCCACGAGCCCGGCGTGTGGGTAATCTTAGGTGGTCTCGGCCACGTCGGACTGTGTCTGGCGGATGCGCTTGCCGCAATACCAGGCGTCAAGCTGGCATTGATCAGCCGTCGCGAATTCGCCACGGTAAAAGAGTGGGCGAATCGCCAACACGATCTCACGCTCGCCGAAGATGCGCGGGAACGGATTGGCAGACTGGCGGCACTGCGTAAACACGGCCTATCCCTGGAGTTATATAGCACCGACATCGCTGATCCGGTGCGTGCCGGAGAGGTCATCCGTAAGATCCGGAAACGGCAAGGCAAGATTTTAGGCATCATTCATGCAGCCGGAGTCGTTGATACCGCGCACCTCAAGTTCATCAGCGAAACCACACTCGAATTGTCGCGTGAGCTCTTGAGGCCTCACGTCAGCGGCTGCGCAGTTCTTGCTGAAATCGTCAAGAAAGAACAGCCGCGTTATTGCGTGTTGTGCTCGAGTCTTTCGACCGTGGTTGGGGGACTTTCCTACGGCGCTCACGCGGCTGGGCATCGCTACATGGATACGGTTGCCCAGCGCGAAGCGGCGCGAAATGCCGAGGGGACCAAATGGATCACCATTGATTACGATACCTGGCTCGTAAATTCGCGAAGTTTAGGTCTCGGTAGCGGCGATTCTCATCTTCATATCCTTCCGCATGAGGGCTCCGAGGTATTGCGCCTGGCGCTCTCGGCTGGCGAGAGTCGAGTCCTCGTCTCGACGATACCCTTGGATCTTAGGCTGACCCAGCTCCAGCATGTCTTCACCCGTGCGGAAGGTCAACGGTCGCAATCCCTACAAACATCTGATCGGGTCGCAGCATCCAGTCCGAAATCTATCGCCGTCGATCAGATACAGAACGTCGTACTCGCGTTATTCCAGCAGGTACTGGGCGACTGCCGAATTGCTCTTCACGACAATTTTTTTGCGTTCGGCGGCACGTCGCTGTCGATGCTTGATCTCATTAATCGAGTAAATCGCGAGCTGGGAGTCCGTATTCCATTGGTCAAGGGATTTCGTGCGCCCTCACCGGCGACGATGGCCGAGCTGGCGCACGGTGAACTCGTTGGAGCTGGTTATAAGGAGTTGGTGTAGTGACCGATTTGTCCCACTCCCACACGTCGATAATATCCATTCCGGTCGCAAAACCAGCGCCCGCGAAGGTATTGAACTGGCAGTTTGCCCGTTATCTGACGTCGGGGTGTCAGGACCTCATTCACCTCAATAACGCCGGTGCGGCTCTCATGCCCAACTGCGTGGTTGAAGCTGCAATTAATCATCTAAGAGATGAAGCAAGGCTTGGCGGGTATGAGGCCGCGGAGCGGGCGCAGGCCGCGATCGAGCATGTCTACGATTCGTCAGCGATCTTGTTGAACTGCCTGCCGTCGGAAATTGCCGTAGTCGAGAATGCGTCCCGCGCGTGGAACCTCGCGTTCGGCAGCATCGGCTTTCTGCCCGGTGACATAGTCGTGACCACGACATTCGAATATGCCAATAACTATATGGCTATCATGCAAGCAAGGAAGCGCTATGGGATCGGTGTTCGCGTCCTCGAAAACGCCGAAACGGGGGAGCTGTCTCTGGACGCACTGAAAAGCGCGATCGCCAGCGACGGCAAAAACATTCGGCTGATCTCCGTGACGCACGTACCGACCCATAACGGCGTGGTGAATCCGTACGCAGACGTTGGACGTATTGTCCGCGCTGCCAAGGCCAGTGGGGCGTTATCGCCTCGTGCGATCTACATCGTTGATGCCTGCCAATCAGCGGGACAACTGCACATCGACGTGCAAGATGCCAGCGTGGACATCCTGACGACCTGCAGCCGTAAGTATCTTCGTGGTCCTCGCGGCGTCGGTTTGCTCTTCGTCCGAAAGGGTTTGCTCGACCCGCGGCAGACCGAAGAGCCGTTGCTGCTGGACGTCAGAGCCGCGGGCTGGACTTCGCGTGATGGATACGTCGTCTATGACGATGGCCGCCGCTTCGAGACCTGGGATACAAACTTGGCGGGAAAAATCGCCTTAGGCGTCGCTATCGATCACGCCTACACATGGGGTTTGTCCAACATCGAAATTTATGTCGATCAACTGGCTGAACGCTTGCGCGAGCTGTTGCGCAGCCTGAACGGCGTGCATGTTCACGATGTGGGCAGGCGCCGCTGCGGCATAGTCAGTTTTTCGGTCGATGGATGTGATCCCGTCAAGTTACGTGAACACCTGAGACAACACAGCATCAACGTCAGCACGTCAGAGTGCGCTCTGACGCGGCTCGATATGGAAAATCGGAACCTAAAAATGATTCTTCGTGCGTCCGTACACTACTACAACTTCGAGCACGAGATCATCGCGCTTGCCGAACGCATTGAGGAATTTCGCCGCCGGCATCACTAAAGCTCATTTTCAAGAGGCATGACTCATGGACGGGGCATCTCCTTTGACGTTGTGCGAATCCAGGAACACGCCCGCGAAGTATAAGACGGTGGGGGTGCTCGGAGCGGGGGTGATGGGCTGCGGACTGACCAGCGCACTGGTAATGACCGGACACCATGCCGTTCTCGTGGACATCTCGCCGAGCATCCTTGAGGCTGCCCAAACGGAAATCAGCCGGTCCGTGAGATTCCAAAAACTTCACGGCGCGGCGCCGACCTTAAACTCACGGGAGGCATTACAGCGCGTCGAGTTCACGCTCAAGATGGAGGCGCTCGGGCGCGCAGACTTTGTCGTCGAGAACGTCACCGAAGATTGGCATATCAAGGGTGATTGCATTCGCCGCCTGGACGAGATTGTCACCCTGGACAAGGTAATCGCGGTCAATACATCTGCAATATCGATAACTAGGATCGCTGCACGTGCGCGAGCGCCGGGGCGGGTCATCGGCTTACATCTGATGAACCCGGTGCCCCTGAAGTCGACAGCCGAAGTGATCCCTGGTTATCACACCACCCTAGAAACGATCGATCGTACCTTGGAGTTTTTGCGCGGGCTCGGCAAGGAAGGCATAGTCGTGAAGGACTCGCCTGGCTTTGTATCGAACCGCGTTCTGATGCTTGCGGTCAATGAAGCAGCTTTTCTTGTTTACGAGGGCGTCGCGACAGCCGAGGACGCAGATGCCATCTTCAAGCGGTGCTTCGGACACAAAATGGGCATGCTCGAGACCGCGGACTTGATCGGCCTCGACACCGTACTGCGCAGCATCGAGGTGCTGTACGAGAGTTTCAACGATCCGAAGTATCGACCGTGCCCACTCTTAAAGACGATGGTCAATGCCGGCTTGCTAGGGTGCAAATCCGGCCGGGGCTTCTACCGATACGAGCAAAGTTAAACATGGAGAGTAACGTGGACCTGTCGCGTGAGTCGATCAAGCAAAATGTGCGCGATTTCATTATGCGTGCCGCCCGTCTGCGGTCTCTCGAATACAACGAAGAAATATTCAGTTCTGGCCTTGTGACGTCGCTGTTTGCGATGCAGCTGATCGAGCATATAGAGCGCGAATACCCACTTTTTGTGGAAGGCGATGACATGAACGTCCAGACGTTCCGTTCAGTCGATGCGATCAGCGAATTCATCGTCAGGAAAATGAGCTTAAGCACCGCGGCGCCGCCGCCGCACAGCATCGGTGCCGACAATGCGCCTTGAATTGTCTCCGGCGCAACAGCGACTGTTTTGGGAGTTTAGGGATTTCGCCGAATCCGAAGTCCAGCCGAAGGCTGCGGCCCATGACCGGAACGGTCGCATCGAACCCGATCTGCTGTGCAGGATGGCACGCTGTGGCTACTTTATCCCAATATTACCTAAGGCTGCGGGTGGCCGTGGTTTTGACCTCGTAAGCTACGTGCTCCTCCATGAGCAAATAGGCAGAGCTTGCGCATCGCTGCGCAGCGTCCTGACCGTCCATGACATGGCGGCCTACGCTTTGTTCCGTTTTGGCAACGATCGTCAGCTTGCCGAATGGCTGCCGGACTTGGCATCAGGACGGACCTTGGCCGCCTTTGCGCTCACCGAAGCCGAGTCGGGAAGCGAAATTGCAGCCATTGCGACAACCGCCACAAGGGAAAAGCGCGGATGGCGATTGAACGGACAGAAGAGCTGGATCAGCCTCGGCCAAAGTGCACGATTATTTCTTGTATTCGCCCGAACCGAACAGGGCATCGCGTCCTTCCTTGTCGGACGGGACACGCCGGGCTTGACGATAGAGCCGAGCGAAGAAGTAAGCGGCCTTCGCGGCGCCATGCTCGCCGAACTGAGATTTAGCGACTGCCTTCTCGACGAGCGAAATCTAATCGGGCGGCCCGACCGCGGCCATCCGCAAGTCACTGCGGCGGCGCTGACGCTTGGTCGGCTTGGCGTCGCAGCCGGATGTGTCGGTCTTTTGCAGGCTTGCGCTGATGCAGGGTTTCGTTACTCGCGAACGCGGCGCAGAGCTGGCGTGCCGTTGGCTCGTCACCAGCTGATTGCCGCCAAGCTTGCCGACATCTATGTCGCCGTCGACGCAGCGCGTCTTCTCACGGTGCAAGCAGCGATTCTATTGCAGGAGAGCGATCCTCGCGCCGTTATGGAGGTCGCGATCGCCAAACATTTTGCAGCGACCATGGTGGTGCAGGCGGCGCGTGAAACGGTGCAAATTCACGGGGCCAAAGGCTGCTCGAAGCTCTGCCCGGTGGAACGCTATTACCGCGATGCGAAGATTATGGAAATAGTCGAAGGAACGAACGAGTTGCAACAGCTGATTATCGGCGATCAAGGGTATGCCGAGCTGCCGAGTTTCTTTCGGCCCTCTCTCGCCCTGTCCACGAAAGGATCGAGCCATGAGCCTGATCAGTGCGGAAGTCCTGCCTCTGCGGTCCCCGCAGCAGAAATCGAAAGCGGTCAAATGCATCGTCTGGGATCTGGATGACACGCTGTGGGACGGCAATCTGCTCGAGGATCGCAGCGTATCGATACGCAAGGACACGCTGCCTGTGCTCGAGGCTCTCGATACCCGCGGTATTCTCCATTCGATTGCCAGCCGCAACGAGTATCAGTCGACGATGGACACCTTGAAGGAATTCGGCATGCAGAAGTATTTTCTGTATCCGCAAATCGGTTGGGGAACGAAGTCGGCAGCCATCAAGATGATCGGCGAAAAACTCAACATCGGCTTGGACACGATTTTATTCGTTGACGATCAGCAATTCGAAAGAGAGGAGGTCATGTTTGCTCTTCCTGAGGTCAGATCGTTCGATGCCGCCCGCCTTGATCAGTTGCTCGAACTCGAAGAGCTGACGCCGAAAGTCGTCACAGAGGATTCGCGCTATCGCCGCGAACGCTACCTGTCGGACATCGCCCGTGCCGCCGCCGAAGAGGCGTTCGAAGGCCCCAGCGAAGCCTTCCTGGCATCGCTGCACATGAGCCTCGCTCTGCACCAGGCCGGAGAGGGTGACCTGCATCGCGCAGAGGAATTGACGCTGCGTACCAATCAGCTCAATGCCACCGGCGTTACGTATTCTTATTCTGAGCTGGACGAATTGCGGCGCTCGGCCAACCATTCGCTGGTGATTGCGGATCTGGCGGACCGGTTCGGCAGCTACGGAAAGATAGGATTGGCACTGATAGAGCGTGCCTCGTCAGCGTGGAGAATCCGCTTATTGCTCATGTCGTGCCGCGTGATGTCGCGCGGCGTCGGTACTGTGCTTTTGCGCGAGATCATCCAGCGGGCCCAAGCCGCAAGGGTCGAACTGGTAGCGGATTTCGTGCCAACCAGCCGTAATCGGATGATGTACGTCGCCTATCAATTCGCGGGCTTCCGCGAGCATCTAGTGTCGACCGATCGACACGTGCTCCGCCATGACGGCTCAACACCGCCGGCGCGTCCGGCATTCATGACAATCGATGCGACATTCTAAACCCGATGGTTGGCGGCAGAGGCCGATCAGCTCGCTCGGTAAGGAGCAATGATGGACGCGACTGAAAGTGAATTTTTGCCGCTGGTCGATACCGTCAAGCGATGTTGGCAAGTCGTCGTCAACGACGAGGAGCAGTTTTCGATATGGCCACTTTCTACGCCGCTGCCGGCTGGTTGGAAGTCTGAGGGCTACGAGGGACCTGAGGACAGTTGTCTCGACCATATCGCGCGTATCTGGCTGGACATGACGCCGCGCTCGCTGCGCGGGCCGCGAAGGTCATGCACGTCGTCCGCCGACACGGCCACGGCCCAAGCAGATGCCTCATTCAGTGCCATTGACGATGCCAAGCCCGACTCCAGTTCGCGGATCTGTCGGGTCGGCGAGAACCCCCACGCGGTCATGCGGCTCTATTGCTTCGCCCATGCTGGCGGCGGCGCAAACATCTTTAATGGATGGGAACAGCGGGTCCCAAGAGAGGTGGAGGTAGTGCCGGTTGAGCTGAGCGGTCGCGGGCGTCGGTTCGATGATCCTCTCGTGTCAGATATTGATCATCATATCGACGAAATAGCCTGCGAGTTGGCCAGCCATCCTGCAGTGCCCGCGGCTTTCTTCGGACACAGCATGGGGGCGTTGATCGCGTATGAAGTGATCAGATCGCTGCGTACCTTGGGCAAGCCGTCGCCTCTATGCTTGATCGTTTCAGCGCATAGAGCGCCGCACTTGCCGGATCGGCAGCCTGCCTTGCACACGCTCGACGACGCCGCGTTGCTGGAAAAACTGCGCGACTGGAGCGGCACCGCGGATGCCATTCTCGCCAACGACACTCTGCTTTCGATTTTCCTCCCGATACTGCGGGCGGATTTGGCCGCCGCGGCTGCCTACACGCACAAATCTGGTCCGCCGCTGCCTTGTCCAATTATCGCGTACGGTGCATCGGACGACGATGAGGCTAACATCATTGAACTGCAGGGTTGGAGGGCACAAACGGAGGCGGAGTTCACGTTTCGTGTTTTTAGCGGCGGCCACTTCTTCATCAACCGGTCCGAGTTCATCCATGACCTTGGGAGCGAACTCAACCGCATTTCCGCGGCGCTGTCGGTAAAAAAGCTTAAGGGCGCCGACGAATCCAGCGAGCGGGGAGGAGATCAACATGTTGCGTAACGCGAAAGCTCGGGTGGTGCACGAGGTGAGGTGTGATCTTGCGGCGGCATTTCGGCTTGCGGCGCGGTATCATCTGGAAGAGGGGGTTTGCAATCATTTTAGCGCCGTTGTTCGCGAAGAGGCAGACTTGTTTCTGCTCAATCCGCCGAACGTGCACTGGTCGTTGATGCGCGCAAGCGATCTTCTGCTAGTCGACCGCAACGCGCAGGTCATCGAAGGTTCAGCCGAGCCCGAACCCACTTCCTTCTACATCCACTCGCGAATTCATCGCCGCAATCCGCAAGCAGTTTGCGTTATGCACACGCACATGCCATATGCTACCGCCGTGACTGTAATCGAAGCGGGCCGGCTGGAGCCCATCAGTCAAACCGCGCTGCGCCTTTGCACCAAGGCCGCGTACGACGACAGGTACAACGGCCTTGCACTCGATGAAGCCGAAGGCGACCGCATCTGCGCGGCTTTGGCTGACAAGAGCGTCTTATTCCTAAGCAACCACGGCGTTATAGTAACCGGCGCGTCGGTAGCGCATGCATTCGGGTCACTTTATTACCTGGAGCGCGCCTGCCAGCTGCAGTGGCTGGCCTATCAGAGCGGAAAACCGCTGCGCCGCATAGCCGACGGAGTGATTGAGCGCGCCGTGCGGGAGCTCGACGAGGATCATGAGCGCTACGCGGAAGTTCATTTCGCGGCGTGGAAGCGGCTGCTGGATCGCGACGAGCCGGAATATGCCCAATAAACGTCCAATGCCAGCCGCCGCTACGCACGGAGCTGAAATGAAAGCCGCTGCCTCAATCGGGCCCCAGCGCTCGGAGGTATTCGCCGCCGTAGCGCTGACTTTGGTGGTGCAGACGATCACGTCCCTGCTTGCGGCTTGCGTTCCGGTTATTGCTCCAGCCATCGCGGCGGACAGGAGATGGAGCGTCACTCTTCTTGCGTTTTATCCGACTATTCTCTTTGCGACAGCGTTTCTGGTCAGCTTTTGGGTGCCGCGGCTGTTGCGATGGCTCGGCGGCATGGGCTTGAGCGTTGCTTCCTTAGGCATCAGCGCCCTCGGCGTCGGCTGCCTCCTGTCGCCACATATCCTTGTGCTTGGCGGGGCCCCGCTTACCTCTGGAGTCGCCTCTGCATCGATGAATCCGGCAAGCTCGCAAATCCTACGAGCGCGAACCTCGGCGAAGAATAGCGCCTTGCTGATTTCCGTGAAACAGACCGGCGTTCCGCTTGGCGGAGTTTTGGCGGGAGTGATTACGCCCATTCTCGTCGTGCATTGGAGTTGGCGAATCGCGGTGCTCCAATTCGCCTTGGCGGGAATCGGCTTGGCAGTTGTGATTCTCCCTTCGGTGCGCTGGCTCGATCGTTCGGAAACAGCAGCGCCGCGGGCGGAGCGCAAAATGCCGGCGCCGTTGAAGCAACTGCTGATGATGCCTGGCATGCTGCCGATCCTGCTGGCCAGCTTCATTTTCACGGCCATGCAGCTCTGTCTGCGCACGTTTTTTACGGTCCATCTCGTGAGTAACCTGGGACTGAGCTTGGTTGATGCCGGACTGGCTTTCAGCGTGTCGCAGACGGCCGGCATGCTGGGCCAAGTGGGATGGGCGGCAGTATCGGATCGACTGCTTGCGACGCGATGGGTGATGGCTCTGGTGGGAATATTTATCGCGGCAGCCGCAATCCTGACGGCAGTGATGAGCGCTGCCTGGTCTTTCATTGCCATCCTTCTGGTCGCCGCCGTCTTCGGCGGCAGCGCCGCAGCCTTCGTCCCGACTGTCCTGGGCGAAGTTGCGCGGCGATCGTCTCCGAACGAGGTGGGTGCGCTCACCAGTGGTGTTCAACCGTTTCTCATGGCGGGCGCCTTGCTTGGACCTTTGGCGTTCGGCGCGGTGACGGCCCTATTCGGGTTTTCATTAGCCTTCATGGTCTCGGCAGCCTGCACGATGGTCGCAGTGCCTCTCTTGGCACTGCCGCCGCGATACGACGTCGAAAGCGCGATGCGGAATCTTCCGCGGAATCGGCAGTGATGGAGAGTTTTTGATGCACCCTAACCGATATTCCACGCGCCAGGAGTTGTCCGGCACCTTCGGTGCCGTATCGTCGACCCATTGGATCGCAACGCAGATCGGAATGAGGACTCTCGAAAAAGGCGGTAACGCCTTCGATGCAGCCGTCGCCATCGCCTTCACCTTGCACGTCGTCGAGCCACACCAAAACAGTCTGGGGGGCGAGGCCGTTATTCTGATATCGCAAGGAGGCGAGGTACCGCGGGTCGTGTGTGGGCAAGGCGTAGCCCCGGCAAAGTCCACGATCGCCCACTTCAGGCAGCTTGGCCTGAAAGTGGTGCCTTCCAACGGGCTCCTGGCGGCGGTCGTCCCGGGCGCGTTTGATGCATGGATGTTGATGTTTCGGGACTATGGGACATTGTCGCTCGATGCCGTGCTCGAGCCGGCGATCACATATGCGTCTAGCGGCGTTCCGGTTCTTCCTGAAATGCGCCAACGAATAAGCAAAGCTGCACCTCTATTCAGATCGCACTGGCAATCTTCGGCACACCTGTATCTTCCTGATGACGCCATCCCTGAAGTCGGCGAACTGTTTCGCAACCCCAAACTGGCGGAAACGTACCAAAGAATATTACGCGAAGCGAAGAGCGTCGGCGGCGATCGAGCACAGCAAATTGAAAAGGCGCGTGTGGCCTTTTACCAGGGCTTCGTGGCCGACCAAATATGCAAATACTGCGCGCAGACTCCCGTCTATGATTCGACTGGCACCGAACATAATGGCCTCCTGGATCTCAGCGACATGGGCTGCTGGCGGGCGACTTATGAAACTCCAGTTTGGACGGACTTCGCGAACTACCGCGTATACAAGCCGGACTTGTGGACTCAGGGGCCGGTGTTCTTGCAATTTCTACGGCTGATCGATGGTCTCGGCCTTTTCGATGTCGATCCGACAGGCCCTCATTATGTACACGCCATAGTAGAGGCGCTTAAGCTTGCCTATGCCGACCGCGAGGCATGGTGCGGAGACGCCGAACCGGATGGACCATCGGCATCGTCGCTGCTTGCCGATGACTACATCCGTTGCCGCCGGAGTTTGATTTCAGAAGACGCGTCTCTGGAGCTGCGGCCGGGCGTGCTCGGGAACGCTGTGCCGCGCTTGCCCGACTACGGCGTCAACGTTTCCGGTGGGCTGGGGGAAGAACTGCCCCAGGTCGTGCCGCCTACGGCGCCTGGCGAAGGCGACACGTGCCACATCGATGTCATCGATCGCGGCGGCAATGTGGTGGCGGCGACGCCATCCGGAGGATGGCTGTACGGCTCGCCGAGCATTCCGAGCCTTGGATTTTCGCTGAGCACCCGGGCCCAGATGTTCTGGTTGCAGGAGGGATTGCGCTCGAGTCTACTGCCGCGAACCAGGCCCCGCACGACGCTGTCGCCGACGATTGCCATTGGTCCCCATCGGGTCCTCGCGTTTGGCACCCGCGGCGCCGACTATCAGGACCAGTGGAATGCGCAGTTCTTCCTTTATCACCTTGGCTTCGGAATGGATCTTCAGGAATCCTGGGATGCGCCGAATTTCCACAGCGATCACTGGCCGCGATCGGACTATCCGCGTGATGCATCGCCTGGAAAATTGACGCTTGACGAGCGGTATGACGCGACCACCCTCAAAGCTTTGGAAACACGAGGGCACCTGATCAAAGTGCATCGGGGGCGGCGCTGGGGACGCGGCTGCGCTGCCAAAAAGGACGGCGTACTACTGCATTCGGCAGCTTCGTCCGCCGTGCCGCCGTCGCTGGCTTTGGCAAGGTAACGGAACAATCATTCCGCGAGGTGCCATTGCTCAGGCGCTGCTTCAATTGCACGGGGCACCAGTGGCTTTCCGCAACATCAAGCGAGGCTATGCCGCACCCTCTGGCGAGTTTGACAGCCTAAATCATTGAGGAGTCGCGGAATGCCGTTGCCGGATATCTCAGCGCAATGTCACGCGGCGATCGAGTCCGGCCGAGGATTCGTCGCCCTCCTCTCGAGTGAATTTTATGACGAAGATGAAGATGTTCTGACGCCATCAGAACGGGACAGGGCGAGCAGATTCCGGCGCGATGCAGACCGCAAGAACTTCGTACTCGGCCGCGCCGCACTGCGCGCTCTGATAGGCGCGGATGCATGCGAGCAAATGACAGTTGGCGTTGCCGGAAAGCTGTATCTGGATGTTGGCCCTGCATTCAGCCTTTCACACTCCGGCAGCTGGGTCGCTGTGGCTGTAGGTCTCTTCGATCCGGTTGGAGTCGACGTCGAGGCGATCGCTTGCTTCCAACCAGGACTGTTAAATATAGTGTGTAGCAAGGCCGAGAGAGCCTGGATCCTAAACCAACCCTCTAAGGCGGAGCCGTTTTGCCAATGCTGGACGAGAAAAGAGGCACTGCTGAAGGCCGCCGGGCTTGGTCTCGTCGGCGATCTCCGCAAAATCCCGTCAGGAGTCGGAAGTTCTCCTTTGGTGAAGCTGCCGGTCGAAGCGCGACTTCATGATCTAAGCCGCTATGTGGACGGACCATACATCGTTTCCGCGGCATTCCCTCCCTCTATCGGTGAGATTTCCGTGATCGTTCAATCCGGATGGGATTGCTATCGCTTCGATCGAACAGTTTTGCCGGAAATAGGCTCCCAATCGCAGTGGCTAGAATGAGGACGCTGCTGCAAGAGTGAAAGAATTCACGTGCCTGCAGAAACTTAACCTGTGAACCGGCGCCAAGTCGTCACCCCGCCCAGATTGCGTATGACAGTTTTGAAAAATCGGGTTCCATCGTTACGTTAGCGTTCTCGAGCGCTGGGGTGAGATTATAAGGGCTTAAAGTAGGAGCGAAGTCGGTCGATATTTTAGTCTAGCAGATGGAACTAATCCAGGACTATCACATCGGTACTGCTGGGGCGCCTGAAAATATTAACAAGGCTGTTCATCAGCTATTGTCGGTGATCGCTGGCGAGCGGTTTTGAATGGGCGGCATCGGTGACGGTATTTGCCTGCCGGCCAACGAGTCCTTCGAAGTCGCGCGCCTGTTTGCGGTCGGGGCCAGTCAACGCGGGGGCTCGCTTTTGAGGCCCTGCTATACCGATCGGCATTTCGAAACGGAGCCTAACCTGTTGATATCTCGCGGATGGTTTTTGAGGTATTTTTCGAAATGAGGTCCGGAAAATAAGGATTTTCAAGCGGATTTTGATTCCGCTGCCTTACCACTGAGGTCCGAGGTACGAGTATGCTGATCCGCAAGTTGTTTCTATTTCCACGATATTGCGCGACAAGCGCGCATCAGATCTTGTGCGCCTGCAACAGCGACGTCTATTTCCAAGCTGTCCGCGGACCGCCGGAAGCGTTCGCGGATGTTTTTACATCCTCCGGCCTTGTCATTCGCAGCGTTTGGAAGCAATGAACAGCCCCATTCCCTTCGTGGATCGAGTTACTTGCACCGTTGCAGAAGCATGCGAGGCTACAGGTTTAGGTCGAACGAAGATCTATGATCTCATCAAGGCCGGGGCTCTCAAGACGATCACAATTGGACGGCGTCGCCTAGTATTGGTCGATTCACTTCTCAGGTTGCTCGGGGCGACATGCCCGTGATTATTGCATGCCGAAGAGACTGCCGCGACCCCCAGCGTTTCCGCTCGCACCCCTGGGTTCGGCAGCCTGCCTAGCTTCGTGCCGTCGCACATGGCTGGTATCATTGCATCGGATTGAGGGCCTATCATCGCGAGGAGAGGCGTCGTGGGTACGCTCGTGGGTACCGAAACCCATTGCTTGCTATCCTTTTGAATACAAGGAATAATTCGAAAGAATTGGATTCCACTCCCTCCGCCAGGACACCGTTCGCGTTTGTTCGCTGACGTTCGCTAACGCCCTTCAACTCCAAGACTTTTTGCGCTAATGTCAGTCGCCATCGTTCGCGGCGGGGTGCCTGAATCCGCGATTCATTTGTGGGTCAGGACGTGGGTAGGAGTTGGGCGGACACTTCGATGGCGATCATCGGCAAGCTCACGGCGCTGAGGGTGGAGCGGGAAAAGCGGCCGGGCGTGTACAGCGACGGCGGCGGGCTTTACCTCCAGATCACAGCGCGCGGCGCGAAGTCGTGGATCTTCCGCTTCTGGGTCACCGAGCGTGATCCGGTGACTGGCGAAATCGTGCGCGATCCAACAACCAAAAAGGCCAGCGGTCGCGGCCGCGAAATGGGTTTGGGCTCCTGCATCACAGTATCGCTGGCCGAAGCGCGCGAGCGTGCATTGGAATGCCGCAAGCTGCGCGAAAGCGGAATCGATCCGATCGATGCGCGCGAGGCGGCACGACGGCAAGTGGCGCTGGAGCGCGCGAAGTCGATCAAATTCAAAGACGCAGCCACAACCTACATGGGCGCGCATCGGGTGGCCTGGAAGAACGACAAGCATGCAGCGCAGTGGGTCTCTACCCTGCAGACCTACGCCTATCCCTTGCTTGGCGACGTCTCGATGCAGACCGTTGACACTGCCTTGGCCATGAAAGTGATCGAGCCGATCTGGGCCGAAAAGCCCGAGACGGCGAACCGGCTGCGCGGGCGGATCGAATCGATACTCGATTGGGCTACCGTGCACGGTTATCGCGAGGGCGAAAATCCAGCGCGTTGGCGCGGCCACCTCGACAAGCTGTTGCCGTCACGCGCAAAGTTGCGCAAGACGCAGCACCACAGCGCGCTTGCCTATGCCGAATTGCCTGCATTCATGATGGTCCTACGGCAACAGGACGGCGTTGCGGCGCGCGCGCTTGAATTTACGATTTTGACCGCTGCACGCACCAGCGAAACGATCGGCGCACGCCGCTCGGAATTCGACTATCAGAGAAAACTCTGGGCGGTTCCTGCCGAGCGCATGAAAGCCGGCAAAGAGCATCGTGTGCCGCTATCGGACCGAGCGCGTGAATTGCTTGCGAGGGAAGCCGAAGCCGATAACAAATTCGTCTTCCCCGGTGGCCGGCTCGGACAGCCGCTCAGCAATATGGCCATGCTCAAGCTGTTGGAGCGCATGGGCGGCGATGATCTGACCGTGCACGGTTTCCGATCGACGTTTCGGGATTGGGCTTCGGAGCGGACCAACTTTCTTGGCGAAGTAGTCGAAATGGCGCTAGCGCATACAATCGAGAGCAAAACCGAGGCAGCTTACCGACGAGGGGACCTGTTCGAGAAGCGTCGCCGGCTGATGGATGCCTGGGCGGCATTTTGCAATGGAGCCGCTTCTAATACGGTGGTTCAGCTGAAAGCGAAATGATGGCCGTCGCTGGGGTGATGAAATATTTTCCTGCGCCTGTCTGAGGTGCTCAATATTGGGAAAGATTCCCCGCTAACAAGTCAGACCGTAGCTCGATGAGGATGCGGCGGCGACTGATAAGGAAATACTGTCTTCCTTATCAGTCACATACGGACCTGAGGACGGCCATCGATCCAACGGTCGTCCAACTCCTGTTGGAGGGTTGCGAGGTTGAGATTCTGCGAATAACCAGAGAAAATCTGATGAAATGGGGTGCTTGAAAACCCGCAGATGCTTAAGAGTCCCGCGAGCCACATATGCTCAGAATAAAACTAACTGCGTCGTCGAACGGCAATCCTTCCGTCCAGGCCCCAGCGCTCACCCTGAAGCGCACCTCGCTTCCCGCGATATCGAGTCCCACGTCGCCAACAGTCGTGCGGAGTTTCCCCTTCATCTCCTCAAACCTGTAGTATTCATTCCAGATCGGCTCAATCTGTGTCCCAATATCCATTACAAATCGGCACTGTTCTCGAACGATTTCCGCAGAGACATCGGGATTATCAATCTGGACCACGCACAGCGAAAAACGTTCGGATTCGGTCACAGCCGTACGAGCCTGTGCCACCGTCATCTTCACCGTGTCCCCGGTCGTCGCCTTGACCTCGACCAAGATAGACTGACGTGTGCCCTCAGCCTCCTTTCCCTTCGGCAGTTACCGAGTGCTCACTCCGACTCCGACTTTGCACGTCACATGCAGGATGTTTGAACGTGTATGCAAGGCTGCACAGCGTTGGGCTGCGGCACCGAATTGTACAAAGGTTCGTAGCCGCGTTCGCGCTGCCCGAGCTTTTGCATACTCGCTGCGGTACCCGTCTTTTGCATATCGTGATGAGTCACCTGAGGCGCCAAGTTGTACAAAGGCCTGGCCGGTGTCGCAGCAGGCTGCGTCACAGCGTACACGTTGTCGGAGCAAGACTGCTGAAAGTGTGTGCAAGCCACTGTTTGAGCCCCTTGGCCAAACGCTGGGGCAGCAAGGACAACACCAAGCGCTAGGGCGCCTAGCGCTACCGTACTCTTTGTTCGCATAGCACGCTCCTTTTGCGGTGAAAAACGACGGGAGCAACGTTAAATCGTCAGCCAAAGCGGCATTTGATTTTGGTCAATTCCCGTGCCGCGGAGACTACGGGGCAGACCTGCAATTCTGCCGGGCGCCAGGATTCCTCGGAGCAAATATTCACGACGGCGTACCGCCGATGTTGCCGAAGGGGTCATTTGCAACAGAATCGCTTTTTCCGATGTATGCCGGTTTGTCTCTATTATGCCAGCCAAGTGTCGGTCGTATTTCAGACGCGTAACGGTCCGGATCCCAATGATTGGCGTTGAAGCTGAATTCAAAATTAATCCCGTAGAAAAACGTCCGATCAGCGGCGGCACGACGAATAATTCTCGCAAGTTCATTCTAAGGAGGTTCTTCAACTCGCGCAAACACGCGTGTCGCTCGATGCCAAATGGCGCGGTGAAATGGGTCGCAAACATTCGTTAGGAACGAGGCCTATTTCACTCCGGTTTAATACCGATCTCTTTGACTACCCGTCCCCAACTTTGGAATTGCGCGAGCACAAACGCGTGCGTTTCGTCGATGCTGCCGGCGCCGCTCGTGTAAAAACCCGGTTCGCGCAGGCGCTGCACGATGTCCGGCTGTTTAAGAACCTCATCCATTTCGCGGTTCATCTGCTGCAAGACATCCGCCGGTGTCTTGCTCGGCGCGACAACCGCCATCCAGCCGCTGAAGTCAAATCCGGGCAGTGTATCGCCAATGGGCGGAATATTCTCGTATCCCGGCGCGCGATGATTCATGCTGATCGCCAGCGGCCGCAACGCACCGTTCTGGATGAACGGCGCCGCTGAAGGAATCGCAACGATGGTCAATTGGACACGGCCCGCAATCGTGTCCTGAATGCCTTGCGGCATTGTCGGATAGGGCACTTGTACGGTCTCGATACCGGCGAGCTTGTTGATCCATGCAGCGATCATGCCGGAGAAGTTCCGCGGACCATCAGTCGCGAACGTCAATCTGTCGGGATTGGCTTTCGCCAGCGCGATCAGTTCCGGAAACGTCTGTGCTGACAGCTGCGGATTGGCCAGCACCAGAAAAGGCCCGTCCGCGACTTTTCCGACAGGTGTAAAGTCCCGCAAGGGATCATAAGGTAAGGAAGCGAACGTGTAGGGATTGGTCACCAGCGCAGCCGCGGTCGCCCAATAAAACGTATAGCCGTCCGGTGCCGCACGCGCCGCCGCTTGTGCGCCGACCACGTTGCTGCCCCCGGCGCGGTTCTCAACGTAAATTTGCTGACCTAAGGCTTGGCCCAGCCGCTGGGTGATGAGGCGGCAGAGAATATCGGGCGTCGACCCAGCCGCAAAGGAAACAATGAAGCGGATCGGTCGCATGGGCCATGCGGCGGCCAAAGCTGATCGGCTGTCCGCGGCCGCAGCGAGCGCTGAGACGACGAAGAGTCGGCGCGTTACGCTCATCCGAGAAGCTCCAAACCGGTATCGCTCTGACCGGATCATCCGATATGTGCCAAGCCAAACATGCGCACCCACCTGGTGAATAATCAGGTCTCGCCAAGCTGCACTTGACTTTGGTCAAAGCACCAATCGTCCGATTTCACGAAAGTTCTCAATTCGGAAAGTGTGGCAAATTGTTTCTGGGCGGGGAAAAGGTTTCATGGCCGTGCTCGAAACCAGCGAACCGGCCCAGCCCGACGCGGCTCAATTTAGCGCCTCAAATCCCATTGTCGTCAACGCCGGACAAGTTCTCTGTATCGTCGTTTCGCTCACGATCTGGCTTGCGCCGCTCACTGTTGCGGTGCAGACCAAGCGCTTGCCTTGATGGTGCCCTTCTATTGGCCCTTGATCATCCAGTGATTGGGGCAGCGCGCGCCTAATGATCCTTTAGAGGGCCGCAAGGCGGCAGAGAGAGAGAGGGAGATACGCCGTGTCCGACGCCGCAGTCAGTTTCACTTCGCCGGCCCCAGCCGGTGCCGCTGCCGAGTTCCGGGGACGAATTTATGATTCGATCACCCAGACCATCGGCGCGACGCCGCTGGTGCGGCTCAACCGCTTATCGAAACAGCGCGGCGTTGCCGCCAACATTATCGCCAAGCTCGAGTTCTTTAATCCCATCTCCAGCGTCAAGGATCGTATCGGCGTGTCGATGATCGATGCCCTTGAAGCGCAAGGCAAGTTCAAGCCAGATTCGGTGCTAATCGAACCGACCTCGGGCAATACTGGCATCGCACTCGCGTTCGTCGCCGCCGCGCGCGGCTACCGTCTCGTCCTCGTCATGCCGGAATCGATGTCGCTCGAGCGCCGCAAGATGCTGGCGCTCCTTGGCGCCGAGCTGGTGCTGACGCCCGCCGCCGCCGGCATGAACGGGGCGGTGGCGCGCGCCGAGGAATTGGCGCGCCAGACGCCAAATGCCATCGTGCCGCAGCAGTTCAAAAATCCCGCCAATCCGGAAATCCACCGGCGCACCACTGCCGAGGAGATCTGGCGCGACACCGCCGGCTTAATCGACGTGTTCGTCGCCGGCGTCGGCACCGGCGGCACCATCACGGGTGTCGGCCAGGTGCTCAAGCCGCGGAAGCCGTCGCTGCGCATCGTCGCCGTGGAGCCGGAAGACAGCCCAGTGCTGTCCGGCGGCAAGCCTGGATCACACAAGATCCAGGGCATCGGCGCGGGCTTCGTGCCGGACGTACTCGACCGCGCCGTCATCGATGAGGTCGCGCGCGTCTCTAATCAAAGCGCTTTCGAAACCGCTCGCGCGCTTGCCCGCTACGAAGGCATTCCGTGCGGCATCTCCGCGGGCGCCGCCGTCGCCGCGGCGTTGACGGTGGGAGCGCGGCCAGAATTTGCGGGCAAGAATATCGTCGTTATCGTGCCGGACTTCGCCGAGCGTTATTTGTCGACGGCTTTGTTCGATGAGCCGTAGACCGATGGAAAGAGGTCCACACTAATCCGCCATGCGCGACCAGCCCATTCATGCGGCCTTCCGCCTGACCACGGAACCGTTCTCCAACACGACCGTTGCCGCCGCCGTGTTCGAGATCGGAATGTGATAGTTGCGGTGCACTTCGGTTACGCGGCCGGTCAGCGCGCCGCGCATCGCCATCCAGTTGAGGAATTCGACGCCCTGGGCGCCGGCTTGCTCGACGAAGTCGTGGATCGAATAGCGGGTCAGCGCGTCCGGATCGCCGGGCAGCTTGTCCATGCAGAGCCGGTCGAATTCCTTGTTGATGAAACCGGCGCGCTTGCCGTCGAGCTGATGCGATAGGCCGCCGGTCCCGACGATCAGCACCCTCAGATCCTGCTCGTAGCTGTCGATTGCGCGCCCGACCGAACGGCCGAGGTTGAGGCAGCGCCTGAGCGATGGCAGCGGGTGCTGCACGGTGTTAATTGAAATCGGGACGATCCTGACGGGCTGCCGCCGGTCGCCCGGCCACATCAGTGCCATCGGAATGGTCACGGCGTGGTCCACCAGCATGTCCTGGCAGATGGTGATGTCAAATTCGTCGGCGATCAGCGTGTTGATCAGGTGCCAAGACAGCACGGGATCGCCAGTCAGCGAGCGGGCCACCGGGATGCCCCAGCCCTCATCCTCATTGCGGTATTCCCTGGCAGCGCCCACCGCGAAGGTCGGCAGCTTATCGAGAAAGAAATTCAGGCCGTGATCATTGTAAAACACCACCGCCACGTCGGGCTTTTCTCGCGCAAGCCAGTAATGGACGTAATCAAATCCCTGGAAGAATGGCCGCCAGTATGGATCGTTCTCTTTGCCCTCGGCGATCGCTTTGCCGATCGAGGGGACATGGGTGGTGCCGATGCCTCCGATGATGGTCGCCATGTTCATCTCCCCGCTGCGGCGAGCTTGGCCTTGAATTGTTCGACCGTGGTGCCGGTCTGCTGCGCGCCGATGTCCTGCACGTTGAGACCGAAGATGCCGGCAAACTTGGCGAGGTAGTAGACGTTGCCGCCGGCTTCGATCAGACGCAGAACGTTGCGGCTCTTGACTGCGGCGCGCTGCTCTTCGTTGAGGCCATACTTCGCGCAGTAGGCGTTCTCATCCTTGCGGAAAGCGGCACGGTTCTCAGCGCTATTGAACGAGAAACACATGCGGTTGAGCGCGTAGCCCTTCTGCGCCTGATCGCCATCGAACATGACGGTGCCGGGAATGTCTTGTTTCACCTTGCCCTCCCGTTATCTCGTCCATACGCGCAGCTTGCGCAAAATCGCCGCTAAACCAGCTCCAGCGCGGCGGCGCGTGCTTCCGGAACGACGTCGTGATCGTAGAGGTGCTTGCGAAACTCGGCGTGCGCGTTGATCTCGGCATCGCGAATCTTCAGATCGCCGCCGAACGAGTCGTAGCGCAGCCCGTTCTGGCGCGCGCCGGTTTGCACCTGCGCGGTCCGCTCGCGCCGCAGCCGCTCATAGACGAGGAGCGCGGCGAGCACGTTGGCGCGGTCGGTGTTGGCCAAGAGCGTCGCCAAAGCCATGCCGTCCTCGATCGACTGGTTGGCGCCCTGGCCGAGATGCGGCAGCATCGCATGGGCCGCGTCGCCGAGCAGCGTCAGCCGGCCGCGCGTCCAGCACGGCAGCGGATCGCGGTCGTAGAGGGCCGAGCGGAACGTCGTGCGAACCTGGCGCAGCAAAGAGCCGATGCGCGGGTCCCAGTCGGCGAATTCGGCGCGCAGCACGTCGGGGTCGCCCGAAGCCGACCACGACTCCTTCATTTCGGTACCGGCAGGAACGAAGCCGACGAAATTGATCAGCGTGCCGGAGCGGACCGGATAGGCCAGGAAGTGCTTGCATTGCCCAAGCCACATCAGCCAGCTCTCGGCCGGCCATTCTTCGGGTATGACATCCGTCGGCACCAGCCCGCGGTACGCCACGGTGCCGGAAAAGACCGCGCGCGAGGAACGAAAGACGTGAGCGCGCAGCACCGAGTGAATGCCATCCGCACCGATCACAACATCGGCCTCGGCGACGACGCCGTTGGCAAACCGTACGCGCGCGACTTCATCGCGCCGCTCGAAACCGGTGCAGCGATGTCCGGTATGCACTACGCCGATCGGCAGGGCTTTGGCCAAAATGTCGATCAGATCGGCGCGGTGCATGCCGTATGTGGCATTCCACCCGAAAGAATCCGTGACCTGAACCGGGGCGATCAGGCTTCCGTCATGGCGGAAGTAACGCGAGCTGCCGCCAATGCGAGCGCCGCATTTTTCCAGCGCCGGACCTAAGCCCACCCGCTGCAACTGGCGCACGCAGTTCGGTGTGATGTAGACGCCGGCCCCGACCTCGCCGAGTGCCGGCGCTTGTTCGTAGACCGACACCGTAAGACCGTGCGCGACCAGGGCGTTGGCCACGAAAAGCCCGCCAATTCCTCCGCCGACGATGACGATATTCGGCCGCGACCGAGCCATGATTTACACTCCCTTCGAAGCTGCGCCTGAGCACTTGGCGGGGCAGCAATGCTGTTCGCTGTATACGAAATCCGCTGCGGCCGGGATTTGACCTACGTCAATTGAACCGGATTAGCGGCGGCAGCAGGCAAGCCTCGCGTGGACCAATCAACGCACCATCGCCCTTTTGGTAGCCGCCACGATATCCGACGAAACGCGATAAGCGTCTGCAACGTGTTCTTGCAGCTCGCGAGGTGGAACATAGAGCGGATGGAGTCCTGAAGCATTCGCTTCCCGCACAAGCGCCGGATCCTTCAGAGTCTGTTCGAACGCGTTGCGCAAGATCTTTAAGCGCTCGTCGGGAACGTTCGGCGGAGCGATGAAAGGCCGACCGAGCAAAGTACGGGCGAGAAACAGCCGCAGCGCATCGCGTGCTGGTCGGTCTTGATAAAGTCGCCGGCAAACGGAACGCCATCGAGGCGCGGGTCCGGCCGCAGCGCCGCTTGAAACAGCAAGTGTATCGCACCCAGCTTGAAAATACTCTCCCGCGCGATCGTGTCGTAGCTCACGCAGATGCCCTGCACCTCGCCGCGCTCGATCGCGAGATTCACGTCGCGGGAGCCTGGATATCCGGCGATCACCTTGAATTTCATGCCGAGCAGGTTCATCAGGAACGTAGGATAGACCTCGGTGTCCGCACCGGACCCCGTCGATCCCACGATCAATTCTTTACTATAGAGGTCTTGGAGCGTGCGCACTGGCGCATCTTTGCTGGCGGCGCATATTGCCGTGTCGCGATCAGGGCTGCCGACGAAGGCCAATTTGAGCGGATCGAAGCGAACCCCAGCGCCGCCAAACAAGGGCTCGAACGGAATGCCGCGATTGATCAGGCCGATCACCGTGCCGTCCCTAGGCTGGACGTTGGTGATCTGGTTCGTGAGCAGCAGACTGCCGGCGCCAGGAACGTTGACCGGAATGACCGTCGGATGCCCCGGAATGTAGCCACCAATATATCGAGCGATGATGCGAGCCCACAGGTCGTCCGATCCACCGACCCCGTAGCCGATCATGATGCTAATGGTTTTCCCCTTGTAGAAATCGACTGCAGCCAGAACTAACCCGTGAGCACCGCCGAGCAGCGCCGCGGCGAATAGAATAAGGGACAGACAAAATCGCCTTAACATTTTCTGCCGGTCCCATTGCGACCAGTTGTATGTCGCAGTCAGTGCGGGATATGTCTTGTTCGGTGCTCGTCCCAAGCAAGCAGCGCCGCAAGCACGATGAATGCGCAAATACTGCCAGCCAGGTAGAGGACAGTGAAATTCGGCATAGCCCTCTCCATTGAGCAATGTTGACTGCGGGCCAAATGATTTCGGGTTGACTTAGGTCAAGGTGCTTTCTGCGACTTGATCGGGTCAGCCATGCATTGCGATCGTGCCGAGCATTCAGGTGCGGGGCTCGAGGAAAACCATTCTCAAATTCTGCGTTGGTCTACCGAACCTGCTATTCCAATGTGAAGCAGCAGGATTTCATCTTGCGGCTTCAGGTTGGAGAGGTCGTCACCCGGATTGGCCGCGAGCGCGCGATAGAGAGCTTCTGCGGCATCGCGAAAGGCGGTCGTGGGCGCCACCTCGCCGGCCGGCAGTCTGCGCGTATTGTTGGCATGTCGCGCAAGACCGCCGCAAAGAATTCGCGACCGAAATGCAAGCGGACGGCCGCTGCGGCGGCTGCCGGATCATGTCGATGCAGCTCAGCGAAGTTCCGTCTTTGTCGAGATGCGCCGGGAAACGTGCAGTCTGGTCGAATGTTCCACCATAGTTTTTTCCGACCAGGTCGACCGCAACCTCCGCTTTGTCAGGGACCGGCTTCATCATGAGCGTTAACTCGCGCCGGCAACCGCCTCGGCATGGAAATCGCCGGAAATTCCGCTGCCGTTCATCAGGGCGGGATAGGCAACGCGGAAATCCGCCGCGATGGTTTCGAACGGCACGTCGGCGAACGTGCCGCGGTCGCGCAGGTACTCCATGTGCCGGCGGCCACGCTGATCAAACGGCTGGAACAGCGAATCGCGCCGGCCGTCGAACTCGAGCGGCTCCAATCCCAACCGTTGACAGAGCGCTGCGTCGAATGCCGGCGTCGCCTTGGCCCAGATTCCGTTTACGCAAAGATCCGTATAGGAGTGCCAGAGAAAAATATCGGTCTTGATACGCTGATACAACCGCGGCGAAGTGAGATGATTGCGCACATCGGCATAGCCGACCCGCGCCGGAATGCCGATGGCTCGGGCCGCGGCGGCCAGCAGCGCTGACTTTCCGATGCAAAAACCGCGGCCGGCCGCCAACACCTTGCTGGCGCGAAAATTCGCCTCATCCGAGAAGTCGACGTAGGGATCGTATGCGATGCCGTCGCGGACAGCGCGATACACGGCGACGATTCTGTCGATCGCGCTGCGGCGGCCTGCCGTCGCACGCTGCGTGAAGGTGACAATCTCCGGCGCATCGCTGTCGATGAAGCGCCCGGGTGAAACGAGATCATGGGGGATCATGAGGGTCCTGTCGCGCGAGAACGCCAACCAACATAGTGAGGCTGCTGCATGAATGAAATCCTCAATGCACGCGAATACCCGAATCGGCAACGCGAGACGCATGGAAGGTTGTACTCCACGAAACCAATGGGCTTGCACCTTGCCAAAGCAGCACGCAGCCGAGAACGAAGAGCAGAAGATAGGTGACCCGGTAAAATTGAGCTGCGGAAACGCGTCTGACCAGGCGGATGCCGGCAAAGTTCGCCAGCACCGCAATGGGCAGCAAAACCAAGGATGTCGCCACATTCGTGGCCGAAAACTGCGCCAGCAGGACGTACGGCACGATCTTCATCAGGTTGATGACGGCGAAGAAAATCGCCGTGGTACCGACAAACACCATTTTGGGCATTTGCTGCGGCAGCGTGTACACCTGATAGGGCGGTCCGCCGCCTTGGCTGGCGAACGAGGTGAAACCGGAGACGGCGCCCCAGAACACGCCGCCCAGCACCGTGCCGTTCGCGGGCCTCGGTTGTGCTCTGCGCATCCAGACGCTCGCCACAAAGCCGAGCGCGGTCAGCCCGATCAGAAGGCGAATGGCATTATCCGAGACCGCGGAGGCGAACAGCCAACCCAGGCCGGTGCCCAGCGCGGCGCCCGGCAACAACACCTTGAGATTCCGCAGGCTGCACTCGCGCCAAAAAACCTGGACCGAAATCGCGTCCTGGCAGACCAGGATCGGCAGCAGTAGCGCCGCCGCCTCGAGCGGCCGCAGGTACAGCGCCAGCAGCGGCGTCGCGGCCGTCCCCACTGCGGAAAGGCCGCCTTTCGACAGGCCGAGGAAGATCACCGCGGGAACGGCAAAAACGTAAAACAGCGGATCGGTGATAATTGGAGCCAACATGCGCGTGCCGCACGCTTTTGCGCCAAAAGTTATTGCCAGTGGAGCCACAGCCGGCTGCTTTCGAACTTGATTTCGATCAAGGGTGCGGCGCGGTTTTGGCACGGGTCAGCTATGCGGCATGGATCGGGCCGATCCATCGGAGCGGCCTCTCGCCGCCCATCTCAGTGCGATCGCTGCATTCCACCGTGCCAGCGGTCATGAATTCTGCCGCACTGAATTCGGCGATAGCCGCTAGCCGAAGATACCTTTGTCCGCATAGGACTGCATTTCGGCTGCGCTCAGGCCGACGAGTTCGCGAAAAAACGAAATCGTTGTCGGCGCCCAGGCAGGGTGCCGCAGATACGATGTCGCCTGGGCTTTCTTCGAGATCAAAACCCGGAAGGCAATAGCTCTGCGCGCCCATTTCGGGATGGCGGCGTACGCGCCAATGCCGCCGCGCCAGGAGTTGAGGGTCGTGGAAGAGGCCGGCGACTTCGACCACCGGGTAGGCAGCAATACCGATCGCCTGCAGAACCTCGGCCGCCCGGGCCGCGGCGCGCTTGCGCGTCCAGCACGAGATTCGCTCGTCGAGCTCGGCCGCGTTGGCTTGGCGCGCCGCAAGCGTCGCAAAGCGCTTCTCCGCGAGCGCAGGCTGTCCGAGCATGCGGGCCAGCGCCGCGAATTCGCGATCGCTCCAGCACGACAGCGCCAGCCATTCGCCGTCGCGACACGCAAACGCGCCATGCGGCGCAGCATCACGACTGTTGTTGCCGCAGCGCTCCGCTACGTGACCGGTCGAAAAATAGTCGTGCATCGCTGCTGCCATGAACAGCACGCCGCATTCGTATTGTGAGACGTCGATGTAGGCGCCTTTGCCGCTGCGCTGGGCACGGATCACGCCGGCGAGCACGGCAGCACCACCGGGTGAAGAGGCAATGAAGTCGATGTATGGCCCGTACAGCAGCATCGGCGGACCGTTGGCAAGAGCCGAAGCAGCCGCCGCGATTGATGCCGGGCCGATCGCCGGCGAACGGCGGATATTGCAGGCGAAAGCCATCCGGTCGGTCTTTCGATTCGACGTGCACGACCCGCGCGCCGTAATTGGCCAAGACCTTGCCGATGTGCGGGCCGGCAGCGTAGCCGCCGAAGCAGACGACGTTGAGGCCGGCAAGCGCCTGCGGAACAGCGGTCATGGGCGGGCTCTCCTTGCCAGTCGCGCTGGCTCCGTCGAAACCGGCATGCCGTTGATAAAGCGCAGCGGCGGCCGCTGGCCGTCGATCACGGCGAAGCTGCCGCAGTGAGTCTCGCTCGAGCCCTTGGCATCGGTAACGGTGGTAAAAAATGTGCGCGCCACAAGCTGCGGATCAGCGGCAATGTCGGCGGCGGTGAAAACTGGATAGCCGAGCATTTCCCGCCGATGGGTTTCGGCCAGAAATTCGCGCTTGGTAATTGCCGCAAAGAATTTCAGCACCGGCGCTTCGAGCGCATCGACCTCGGCCTGATCGGCTTGCGTCGGGTCGAATGCGGTCCAGTCAATTGCGGCGAGCGGCCCAAGCTCGGCGCCACACTCGCGCATCCAAGCGGTCATTTGCTCGTTGGTCCTGCGGCCGGACGCGCCGCCGTAAAAGATGAAATTGAGCCAGCCGTCGCCGCAGGGCCAGAACACCCGATAGCGGGCGCCGTGGATCGAGCGGCCGGTCATGAAGGCGCCAGCGCGCTTCGGATTGATGCCGAGCACGTCGACGAAAGCCGGCGCATGGGCAATGGCCGTTACCACCGCGGCCTGCGCTGATACTTCGACGAGGTCGCCTCGTCCCGTCGCCTTGCGATGGTACAGTGCGACCAGCGCGCCGGTTGCCGCCTGGGCACCGGTCCAGCTGTAGGATTGCGGCTCGCTCACCCGCAGAGGCACACCATCGGGCTCGCCGGCAAGCGCCATGGCGCCGCCGGCCGCCATCACTTCGAGGTCGCTGGCGCGCCATGCGTAACGCGGCCCGGCACTGCCGAACGGCGTGATCACGACCACGATGAGTTGCGGATAACGCTGGCGCAGGTCCGGCGCCCTGAGCTGGCCGGCGCAATCAAATGTCGCAGGTGTGAGCAGACAAATATCCGCCTTGGCCAACAACGCTTCAAGCCTTCGTCGGCCGGAAACGTCGCACGGATTAAAATCGCCAATACGTTTGTTGGCATTGAAGGCGCGCCAGTCGGAGCGACCGCGCGCAACGTCGGGCGGATCAAGCTTGATCACCTCAGCGCCGAGGTCTGCCAAAATGCGCCCGGCGAGCCAGCCGAACCGGTCTGTGGCGTCGACGATCAAAGTATCTGGAAGGAGAGACATTGATCGCTTCCTGCGCTTGCTGCTGCATCCCCGCTTGCGCCAAGCGACGCAGGGGAGGGGGCCGGAGGAGACTCGCTGTCGCAGAAAATATTCGGCTGCGCCTTCTCAGAGAATCACCTGCCGACCCCCACTCCCCCTCCCCAGCAAGGGGAGGGGAAAGGAATTATCTCCCCGTCCTCGCCAGCGAGTGCACCCAGCCCTGCATGCGCTTTTTGGCGTTGGCGATGTCGTCCTTGGAGAAAAAGTCCTCCGGCTTGACCTTGTCGACCGGATAGACCGGGCGGAGAAAATCGCTCTCGTACCCGAACGGCACCGTGGCATCGATGCCCATGCCGCCTTCGAACTGGGTGTTCGAGGCGGTCCATTGCCGCTCGCCGGCGGTCATGCGCTCGGCCGGCATGAAGGTTTGGCCGCGGCCGCCGGGAATGGGATTGAGGATATCGGTGCGCGGATTCACCCGCGTCGTCAGGCACCACATGATGTCGTCCATCGAGTACGGATCGACGTCCTCGGAGACCGCGATCGCGAGCCGCATGCCCTGCGAGCACGACAACGCGGCGGCCATGAAATTGCGCTGCCAGCCCTCGTCGATCTGGTGGCGCTTCTTGACCTGGATGATGCAGCCGCCCCAATCGGTCATGCAGTACGGGATCACCACGTTCTGCACGATGCCGGGCTGCAGCCGGTTGCACAATTCGTAGATCGCGGCCTCGCGCACGGTGGTATCGATGTTGTGGTCGTCGAGCATGTGGACGCCGAGCGCGAAGATGATCGGCTTTCCTTCCGGCTTGCGCATGGTGATGGCGGTGACGTGGAAGGTCGGCGCCTTGTAGGACTTGCCCATGTAGCCGGCCCACTCGGGATGGAAGTGGTAGCGGCCCTGCACGCCGGCGTCCTCGGCCTCCTTGGTCTCGAAGCGGCGGTCGCGCGGATTGACGTAGCCTTCCAGCACCAATTCGCAGTCGGCGAGCGCCATGGCGTCGACCGTGCGCGCCTTGACCAGGCGGATCGGCGCGCCCTGCACCGCAGACGCGATGCCGATCTCGTCGCAGCCCATCGGCAGCACCGCGTAATCGAAGCCGGCGCCGGCAAGGAGCGTGCAGGCCGGCGGCACGCCGAAACACATGGTGATCGGCACCGGCTCGTTCTCTTTGTAATATTTGTTGACCACCTGCCACATGTGCGAGCCGGGCGAGATCTGGAACGTGCCGATATTGCCCCAGCGGAAATTCATGCGGTTGTAGCCGAGGTCGGAGCCGCCATCGAATTGCGGACCGGACGCAGCGGATGCCGGAGCCGACGGTCAGTTCCGGCTCGTAGGTGGTGTGGCGGATCGGCACCAGCCATTTGTTGACGTCGTCGGGTTTCTCGATGACGTATTCCTGGCACGGCGCCTCGTGCTGCGAAATCTCCACCGGCTTGAGCGGATGCGACAGCGCGTGCGCGAGCTTCTTCACCCGGTCGGCATCGCTCGACCAGCCGAACATGCGGTTGATCACCGCCATGTCGCCGAACAGATTGGTAATGACGCGATGGTTCGGCTTGCCCTGAACGTTGTTGAACAGCACGGGACAGCCGCCGTCCATGTGCTTCTGCAGCCCGGTGATCTGCAGGTCCGGATCGACCGCCTTGTCGGTCTCGATCAATTCGCCGTTTGAGCGCAGCCATTGCAAGGTCGAGCGCAGGTCGAAACTGCGCTTGGGCGCTACCGACACTGCCACGTTCGGTTTCTTTGCTCTTGCGGGGGCTGGCCGTTCCTTGACGAGGTGTTGCTGCATGGCGCTGTAGCTCGCTGCTGGAGGGGCGTTGATCGGCAGTAAAGATAAGCGTCGGGAGCGGTCGAAGTGGGGTCTTGCCCTACTGATGCGACCCGCGTGACCCGCTCCCGACGTTCCGTTCGTGGGGAAACCGCTACGCTGGAGTCCGAACGCGCGCCCCGGCGATCATTGCGGTTTTTAGATCCGGTGGCGTCACTCCAATCCTCCTTAGTTACATACCGAACATTCCGATCGGCACCATCAGCCAACAACAAAGCGCGCAATCGGACATTGACAAAAGTCAATTCAGCCATGGCAACGACATTGCCGCCTTAAAATGCCAGTCAGACGCTTCCCTCCGCCTCCGCGAGTTGACTTCCATCAAGAGCGATAGGCTTGCAAAATGCTTTATGTCTTCTGGACAAATGACAAATCTGAAATTTAGGCTCAGCGACGATCGAATCGCTAAGTTTTCAGAACAGATCGAGGCGGCAAATGCCATCGAATATGCATCAAAGAGACATGCGGACATGGATTGCCGATCTGGAGAGCGCCGATGAGTTGATCCGCGTCGACAAGCCGGTGGACCCCCTGACCGAGATGGGTTCGCTGCTGTACCAGTCGCGTGAGAAAGCCGTTTTCTTCGAGAAGCTGCCGCACGGCTGGCGCTCGCTCGGCCAGGCGCCGGCCAACGTGCGCCATGCCGCCCTTGCTTTCGGCACCACCGAAGAGCAGCTGATTCCCTCTGTTGCCGATCGGATGGGTCAGTGCATTAAACCGGTTCTGGTGGAGGACGGGCCGGTTAAAGAGGTCAAGCTCGGCGAGGACGATTTTGATCTGACGCAGCTGCCGGTGCATGTCGCCGGCATGCGTGACGGCGGACCTGTGATCGGCTCGGGTCTACTGGTGAGCAAGGATCCCGAGAGCGGTGAACGCAATGTCAGTTTTCATCGGCTGCAGATCAAAGGACCGCATAAATCGGGCGTTCTGCTCTATCCGCGCCACACCTGGAAGAACTACATGAAATATCAGGCACGCAACGAGCCGATGCCGGTCGCGATCTTCATCGGCCATCATCCGCTGTATTACGCCGCCGCGGCCACGACGGCGGCCTATGGGCTCGATGAATTCGAGATCGCCGGCGGTTTTCTCGGCGAACCCGCGCGCCTTGTGAAATGCGAAACCGTTGATTTGGAAGTGCCGGCGGAGGCGGAGATCGTGCTCGAGGGACACATTCCACCGCATTATCGCGAGGACGAAGGACCGTTCTCCGAATTCCAGGACTACTACATTACCGGGACCGGCAAGAATCCCATCGTCGAATACCAGTTCATGACGCGCCGCCACGACGCGATCTTCAAGAATCTGCAGAATGGCTCCGAGATGGAGGGCTGCGTCTTCCACAAGGTGCCGATGTGCGCTGCGATCCTGCGGCGGCTTCGCACCGTTGGCGGCGGGCCGAATATTCACAACGTGGTGTCGCTGCCCGGAATTTTCGGCCTGGTCGTGCAAATGACCGCGCGGGCTTACGGCGAAGCCAAGAACGTGCTGATGGCCGCTCTGTCGGCCGAATACCAGCATCCCAAGATCGCCATTGCGGTCGATGCGGACGTCGATGTCTTTAACCCGCTCGAGATCCTCTGGGCGCTGTCGACGCGGGTCAATCCGCAACAGGATGTGGTGATCATTCCCGGCACCCATAGCCATGCCATGGACGCCAGTCTGCCCGAATTGGGAGCGCCGGGCACGGCGTTGTGGCAGCGTTTGGGCTCCAAGATGCTGATCGACGCCACGATCCCACCCCCCGCCGACGCGGCCAACCGCGTGATGTTCGAGCGCATTCGACCCTTGAATCCGCAGCTGCGGCTCGAAGATTTTGCGGCCGCAGAATCGCTGCCGCTGGTTCGTTCGCTGTCGAATCGATTCTTCGGCTCAAAGCTTGTGCATTAGCGGGATGGATGCGCCTATGGCTAGCCTCAAATCGAGGACGTCTTTGTGGCCGAAGCCGCGCGTATTGTCGATGATGACGATCCGGTGTGCGGCCAGCCGGTACACTTCGGCGGCTTGATAGGCGCGCTCGACGGCCGAGTGTTCGGCTACGTGTTGCAAGAACGGGTAGCGTGTCTCCAGTAAGGTAAGGGCGCAGTGCCGCGCGGCGGCGTCGTCGACCCGATGGGCCGTTCCAGAAATTTGTACACCGCAGATGTCGTGGAAGTCGCGGCAGTCCGACGCAACGGTTGCGCTGACCCGGGCATTGTCGGCGAGTGCCACCGAGTGACGCGCTTGCGAATCGGAAAGCCACACCAAAGAAAATCCGTCACGCGCGTAGAATAGATTTGCCGCATGCGCCCCGTGTGGCCCGCAGGTCGCCAGCGACATGACGTGGTGAGCATCCAGAAAAGCGGCAATGCGGCCGGCGACTTCGCCGCTCCTGTGCTCCGCCATCTTCAGTCCTGCGCTGCCGGCGGGTCGGCGTCCTGCGACCATGACGGTGTCGGCTCAGGATATTTTCGCAACAGACGGTGAACTAGATTGACGTGCTCGGCTTCCTCCTCGACGAACTCCGCCGCCATCGCCCTGACTTTCGCGTCCTTGGCGGTTTCCATGATCGACGTGAAGAATGCCAGCGCGCGCTGCTCGCCGGCGAGACACATGTGCAGCGCATGCCACGGCGTCATCAGGTAGTGTGCGACATTCAAGTCCGCCTGTTCCGGGCTCTCCGCCGTGCGCCAGACCGAGTTCAACGCATCGGCGCGGCCGCGCAGGTCGACATCGCCGGCGAGTCGGCGAATTTCCTCCGCGTGGATCTGTTCGGCCTTGGCCAGGTCGAGGAACACTTTCGTCAAGTCGGGATTGTTGTGCGCTTCCATTTGGTCGGCCAGCAGCGCATAGCGTTCGACCGCATCGACCTCGATGCGGTGCGCGATCGCCAGGAGGTCGGCGACTTCGAGGCTGGCAGGTACCGACCATGCCGTGTTCATAAGGCGAAATCCTCCTCCAGCTCTGCGAGTTCCGCGATTTTTGCGCCAATTTTGCTCTCATAAGGCCGGCGGTCGCCGCGATAGAGAATACCGATGTTCATCCCATCGTCCGTCATGATGCGGCGGGCGGCCCTTGCCGGATCGCTGGTCGCCGCGACCGGCGCCGGATGGACCTTGGTCTTCCACTCGCGCTGGTCCGGCCGAAACGTGACGCACGGGCTCAATATTTCGACAAACGAAAATCCCGGATGGCGAACGGCCTCGACCAGGATGTCGGCAGTCTCGTTCGGCTCGCCCGAGAAGGCGCGGGCCACGAAATTGGCGCCCGATGCAAGCGCAATCACCAGCGGGTGAAACGGCCGCAAACCGGTGCCGCCGGGCGACAGCGCGGTGTCGAAATCCGGCTCCGTTGTGGGCGACGGCTGGCCCTTGGTCATGCCGTAGACGCGGTTGTCCATCACCACGTAAGTCATGTCGATGTTGCGGCGGCAGGCTTGAATGAAATGATTGCCTCCGATCGAGTAACCATCGCCATCGCCGCTGGCGACGACGACCGTGAGATCGGGCCGCGCCACCTTGAGCCCGGTCGCCAACGCCAGCGAACGGCCGTGAATGCCGTGGAAGCCATAGCAGGTCATGTAAGCCGCGATGCGCGACGAGCAGCCGATGCCGGAGACGACCACGGTGTTTTCCGGTCGCAGGCCGAGCCTGGCAAACGCCCGCGTGAAAGACATCAGCACGTGGTAATCGCCGCAGCCCGGACACCAGATCGGCTTGACGTCGCTCTTATAGTCGCCCGGCTTGCAGGTCGCGTGTGTTTCGATAGCCGACATCAGTGCATCCATTGCATTGCTGCCCGTACGATCTCGCTCGGCCGGATCGGCAGCGGTCCGGGCCGGTTCACGGAGTGGACCGCGCCAGGCAGATCGTAGTGGGCGCGCAAGAAACGATAGAACTGGCCGCCATGCGACTGCTCCACGACGAGAAAGTATTTGACGCCATCGAGCGCCGCGTTGAAAAGCTCGGGTTGAACAGGTGACAGCAACCGCGGGGCGATCAGGCGGACCGCCAGACCCCGGTCGCGCAGTTGAGCGACGGCTTCGCGCACCGCGCCGGTCAACGAGCCCCAGGTGACTATCGCGAGCTCGCCGTCTCCTTCGCGCGTCAGCCAATCGTCGCCGTAGTCGAACCGCTCCAGCTTGCTGCGACGCTTGTCGAGTTGTGCGCGATGATCGTTGTCGCTGCTGGTCGGCGTGCCGCGTTCGTTATGAGTCAGTCCGTCGGCGGTATATTGTCCGCCATTCATGCCCGGGATCGCCATCGGAGATACGCCGCTCGCGGTCAGCTCATAGCGCTTGTAGGAGCCGTTCTGCTGTGTCTGCCTCGCGCGCCGTCCGACAAACGAAGCCTGCGCGGGACGATCGATTGCCGCAACCGACTGTCCGATGAATTGATCGGACAGCACCACTGCGGGCGCCTGCAAAGCTTCCGCCAGGTGGACTGCCCATTGTGTCGTGAACAGACAATCGGGAATCGATTGCGGTGCCACCACGATATGCGGTGCATCACCATGCATGCCGTAGACCGCGACATTGAGATCGGCCTGCTCGGATTTGGTCGGGATGCCGGTCGAAGGACCGGCACGCATCACGTCGACGACGACGATGGGGATTTCGGCGGCGGTGGCGAGGCCCAGCGCCTCGGTCATCAGAGACAGCCCCGGCCCCGACGTCGCGGTCAATGCGGGAACGCCGCCATACGAGGCGCCGATGATCATGTTGATCGCGGCCAATTCGTCTTCAGCCTGGAACAGCACGCCGCCAATCTTGGCAAGGCCGGGCGCGAGCCATTCGAGAATGTCCGATGCCGGCGTGATCGGATACGCCGCGGCGAAGCGAATGCCACCACGGATTGCGCCGAGGCCGGTCATGTCGTTGCCGGACGCCAGCCATCGTTGGCTATTGCGCGGCTTCGGCGTTGGCAGCTTCAGACCGAGGTCGAGGCGAGCTGCGGCCTCCATGCCGGCTCTCAGTCCGGCGTTGCTGGCATCGATCGCCTGGCGGCCTTTGTCGGCCAATTGTTTTTCGACGACGGTCGACAGGAGGTCTTCGCTCAACTTCAGCAAGCCGGCGGCAAGGCCGACGGCGATCATGTTCGGACGGCCTTCGGGAATGGCCTTCGCCATTTCCTTGATCGGCACTTCGGCCGTACGGGCGCCGGCGCGCGCCACGACAGCCGGCAAGTCGCCGCCGCGCGGATCGCTGATGACGAGACTGTGCGGAGCGACGTCGATCTCCGCGCCGAAGCGATTGGCGTTCAGCCAATCGATGCCGATCAAGAGATCGAATTTGTCGGCGAGGCATTCGACCGGCTCGATTGCCAGCCGGATCAGAGCAGCGGCTTCGCCACCTCGAATTTGCGGGCCGACCGTGCGGCTCAACAGGCCATGCCATCCAGCGCGGGTCGCCGCTTCCAAGAGCAGGTTGCCGGCCGTCAGCGCTCCCGCGCCGCCACTGCCGACAATCGCCAGCGAAATGCTGTCCGCTTCCGCCATGTTCACATCTAGCTCCGACGCGCTAATCATAATCACCATAGGCTGGTAACGACGCTAAACGCTTGACCTAAATCAATTGGTTTTGCGGCGATTTCACTTAGGTTCAATCGAGTTTGCGCTACGTCAAAGCGGAATGCTCGATCACGCCGTAACAATAAGCACAATCGGCATTCGGAGACGCTCATGGGGAATGCACCTGTCCGCTGGATGATGACGGGAAAGGACGCGCCGCTCGTTCCTGCGGAATTCAATCCCTCGCCGGAACCGCACGAGGTCGTCGTCGAGATCGCCGGCTGCGGCGTCTGTCATACCGATCTCGGATATTACTACGACGGCGTGCGCACCAAACATGAGCTGCCGCTGGCGCTCGGCCACGAGATCAGCGGTCGCGTCGTTGCTGGTGGATCGAACGCGCGTGCGTGGCTGGGACGCGCCGTCATCGTTCCAGCCGTAATTCCATGTGGCGAGTGCGACGTTTGCCGCCGCGGCAAAGCCACGATCTGTCCCTACCAAAAAATGCCCGGCAATGATATTCATGGCGGCTTCGCGACCCATATTGTCGTGCCGGCGACCGGCTTGTGCGCAGTTGACGAGAGCCGGTTGCGAGCCATAGGCATGGAGCTCGCCGACGTCTCCGTCATTGCCGACGCGGTGACGACGCCGTACCAGGCCGTCATCCAGGCCGGTGTTGGCGACGGCGACCTCGTCGTCATCAATGGCATCGGCGGGGTCGGCGGCTATGCCGCCCAGATTGCCAATGCCCTTGGCGGCACGGTCGTCGCCGTGGATGTCAATCAGGACAAGCTCGACGCGATTTCGCGGCAAGGCGCGGCGCTGGCCTTGAACGCACGTCAGCTGTCGTCGCGCGAGCTCAAGGCCGCGATTTCGGATTTTGCCAAGAAGAATGCGTTGCGACAGACCGAATGGATCATCTTCGAGTGCTCCGGGACGCGTAGCGGGCAGGAAACGGCTTTCAGCCTGATCAACCACGGCGCCACGTTGTGCGTGGTCGGCTTCACCATGGATAAGGTCGAAATCCGTCTCTCCAATCTCATGGCGTATCACGCACGGGCTCTTGGCAATTGGGGATGCCCGCCCGACCTGTATCCCGCCGCGCTGGACATGGTTCTGAGCGGACGCGTGAAGGTCGCCCCGTTTGTCGAAAAGCATCCGCTCGACGATATCAACAGGATCTTCGCGGCCGTCCACCACGGCGACCTCAAGCGTCGCGCCATCCTGATCCCAAACCATCGGGGAGCAACACCATGACCGCCGAAGCCGCACGCGCCGTCGATTCGCACGACGAGCCGAAGGACCACGCGCTTGTACCTGAGCATATGCGCAGAGCGGTCGGCAAAGGCGTGCTTTACGAAAAGCGGCCGGTCAAGGACGTCGCCGGCAAGCCGGTAGCCGGCCTATTCAACGCCTGGATCACGCTCGACAACCCGGCGCAGTTCAACTCCTACACGACCGACATGGTCAAGGGCGTGATCCTCGCCTTTCGCGAGGCAAGCGCGGCGCGCGATGTCGTTGCGGTCGTTTTCACCGGATCCGGCGACAAGGCATTTTGCACCGGCGGCAACACCAAGGAATACGCCGAGTACTACGCCGGCAATCCGCAGGAATATCGCGGCTACATGCGGCTATTCAACGACATGGTCTCGACGATTCTCGGCTGCGACAAACCGGTGATCTGCCGCGTCAATGGCATGCGCATCGGCGGCGGCCAGGAAATCGGCATGGCCTGCGATTTCTCGGTCGCCCAGGATCTCGCACGATTTGGCCAGGCGGGACCGAAACACGGCTCGGCGCCGATCGGCGGGGCGACCGATTTCCTGCCGGTGGCCATCGGCACCGAGCGCGCCATGGTGGCCTGCGTGCTGTGCGAACCGTTCTCGGCCCATGAAGCCTATTTCATGGGCATGATCGCCGACGTCGTTCCGGCGCTCAAGGTCGATGAGCAGTTCATTGCCAATCCGCTGGTGGAAACCAGCCGGATCACCGACGAGTACGGCCGCTTGGTGTTTGGCCGGCCCAAGACCAGTGAAGCGCTGCGTCACGGTCAGGACCTTATCAAACGCGGCAAGATCGATCTCGGTCTGCTCGATGAAAAAGTCGAATCGCTGTGCACCAAGCTGCTCTATACGTTTCCCGATTGCACGACCAAGACCATAGAGGAGCTGCGCAAGCCGAAGCTCGAAGCCTGGAATCGCAACAAGGAGGATTCGCGGGCCTGGCTTGCGCTCAACATGATGACCGAAGCGCGCGCCGGATTCCGCGCCTTCAACGAGGGGACGCGCGAAACCGGCCGTGAGGTGGACTTCGTGGCGCTCCGCCGCGCGTTGGCGGCTAACACCCGCTGGAGCGATGAACTCACTGAAAGCGTCATGCCGCGAGCACGGGCCCTGTCATGACCGCGCCGGTCAAAGTTTGGTTCGAGGCCGAGGGGCGCCTGCTGCGGCTTTCGCTCAATCGCCCAAAGGCGAACCTGATTGATGCTGAGATGATATCGACGCTCGACCGCGCGTTTGCCGAGCATCTGGGCAACCGCGGCATCAGCGCGGTGCTGCTCGACGCCCAAGGACCTCATTTCAGTTTCGGCGCCAGCGTGGAGGAACACAGGCCCGGGCAATGTGCCGCAATGCTGCGCAGCATCCACGGACTCATACTGCGCATGGTGGAATCGCCGATGCCGATACTGGTGGCCGCGCACGGCCAGTGCCTGGGCGGCGGGCTTGAAGTCGCGCTCTCCGGTCATCTGCTTTTTGTCGCTCCTGATGCGAGCCTCGGTCAGCCGGAGATGAAGCTCGGCGTGTTTGCCCCAGCGGCATCCTGTCTGCTGCCGGAGCTGATTGGTCCGCAGCGCGCCTTTGATCTGTTGGCGTCCAGTCGGAGCATCAGCGGCAATGAGGCAGCCGTAATCGGGATCGCGTTGCAGGCCGCGGCCGATCCGACGCGGGCGGCGCTGTCCTATTTCGACGAGCACCTCAAGCCGAAGAGCACGAGCTCGCTGCGGCATGCCGTGCGTGCGGCGCGCTTCGACTACGCGGCGCGCGTGCGAAGCAAGCTCCGCGAAGTCGAGCGGCTATACGTCGAGGAATTGATGCACACGCATGATGCGGTGGAAGGGATCGAGTCATTCATCGCCAAGAGGGCGGCGCAATGGACGCATCGCTGAAAAGCTCGGCCACCGCGCCGATAGTCGCCCACGCCCAGGCGTTGTTCGAAGATTTGTCGTTCACGGCCGCCCGGGAATGGAAGGCGGCGCAGCCGGGCCGCAAGGTCATCGGCTACATGCCGTTGTATGTCCCGCGCGAAATCATCCATGCCGCCAACATGCTGCCGCTGGGAATCCTTGGCGGGGGCGATCAGCTCGAGGTCATCCACGGCGACGCCTACTATCAGAGCTATATCTGCCGCATTCCGCGCTCGACCGTTGAGCTCGGGGTGTCCGGGCGGCTCGATTTCGTCGACGGCATGCTCTTTCCTTCGATCTGCGACGTCATCCGAAATCTTTCAGGCATGTGGAAAATGATGTTTCCGCATGTTTACGTCCGCTATTTCGACGTCCCGCAAAACTACCGGGACGAGATCGGCGGCACCTACTACGTCAACGAGCTTGCCGAGCTGCGGCACGATCTGGCCGGGCTGCGCGGCCAACCGATCACCGACGACGAATTGCGCCGCTCGATCGCGCTCTACAACGAAAATCGCCGGCTGGTGAACGAGCTTTACGCCTTCCGGGCCGAGCGGCCGTGGCTCGCTCCAGCCGCCGAGGTTTATCTGGTGCTGCGCGCGGGGCTGGTGCTGCCGGTCGAGGAGCACTCGACGATGTTGCGCGGCTATCTCGACGCTGCGAAAGCCGAAGACCGGCCGCGCCGCGACAATTGCCGGATCGTGCTGACCGGCGCGTTTTGCGAGCAGCCGCCGCTCAATCTGATCAAGTCGCTGGAGCTGGCGGGCTGTTACGTGGTCGACGACGATCTGCTTCTGGTTACGCGCTGGCTCACCGGCGACGTCGCGACCGACGGCGACCCCTTACGCAATCTGGCGACGGCCTTTCTGCACCAGTCGCAGTCCACGGCCGCCAAGTACGAGCCCAACGAGAAAGAGAAGGGGCAGCATCTGGTTCGCGCCGTGGCGCGATCTGCCGCCGAGGGTGTGATCTTCGCGGCGCCGAGCTTCTGTGATCCCGCCTTGCTCGATCGGCCGATGCTGCAGCATGTGCTTAAAGATGCCGGCATCCCGTTTATCGCATTCAAATACGCGGAAAATTCCGGTCAGATGCAGCCCATTCGCGAGCAGGCCGGCACGTTTGCTGATTCGATCAAGCTGTGGAGCGGAGCATGACCGCGATCATCGTTACGCCGAAACCTGCCGCGGCCAAAGAGGTGGCCAAGGACGCCTCGATGGTCAAGCAGAAGGAGATGATGGCGGGGCATTACGACCGGCTGACCAATGCGCCGCAGTCGGGCGAAAAGGTTGCCGCCACCTTCGTTCCGGGAAATCTCAACGAGCTCATCATGTGCTTCGGCCTGGTGAACAACCTGCCCGAGGTCAACGCCATCCAGAATGGCTTGCGGCGCACCAGCGGTGCCTACGTGCTCGAAGCGGAAAAGATCGGTCATTCGGAGGACGTCTGCACCTATGTGAAATCTGATATCGGGATGATGGCGAAAGGCAATGTGGCGCCGAACGGCAAGAAATTTCCCAATCCCGACGTGCTGCTCTTGTCCTACACCGGCTGCTTCACCTTCATGAAATGGTTCGAGCTCTTACGCGAGCAATACAAATGCGAAACGATCATGTTGCACACGCCCTATATGGGCGACGGTAAGATCACGCCGAATATGGTCGAATACATGGTCAAGCAGTTGCGCGAAGAGGTCATTCCTAAGCTGGAGCGCGTGTCCGGCGTCAAGTTCGACATCGACCGGTTGCGCGAAAACCTGAAGAAGTCGGTCAAAGCGGAAGAGGATCTAGTCTGGGTGCTGCAGAGCGCCAAGCACAAGCCGTCGCCGATCGACGCTTATTTCGGCGGCATCTACTACATCGGCCCGATCTTTGGCGCCTTTCGCGGCACCGACGATGCCATCGAGTACTACAAGTTCCTGCGTGAAGAGGTTGCCGACCGCCTGGCGCACGGCCAGGGCCCGGTGACGCCGGACGGCGACATGGCGGGAGAGAAATATCGCCTCGTCGTCGAGGGGCCGCCGAACTACACGAACTTCCGCCAGTTCTGGAAGATGTTTTACGATGAAGGCGCCGTGGTCGTCGCCTCGAGCTACACCAAAGTCGGCGGCGTGTACGACTTCGGATTCCGTCACAACCCCGACAAGCCGTTGGAGACGCTCGCCGAGTATTGCCTCGGCGTCTACACCAACCGCAGCCTGCCGATGCGCATCGACATGCTGTCCTGCTATGTCAATGATTACGAGGCCGACGGCTTGCTGATCAATTCGATAAAGAGCTGCAACAGCTTCTCGGCCGGCCAGCTTCTGATCATGCGCGAGGTGGAGAAGCGGACCGGCAAGCCGGCGGCCTTCGTCGAATCCGATCTCGTCGACCCGCGCTATTTTTCCGCGGCCAACATCAAAAACCGGCTGGAAAGCTATTTCCAGATGATCGAGCAGAAGCGCGCCGGCGCGCAAGCCGCTGCGTGAGGAGACCCCGATGAAGACCTTTGTCGGCATCGATCTCGGTTCGACCACCACCAAGGCGGTCCTGCTCGACGAGAACAGCGAGGTGATCGGTCGCGGCATCACCAACTCGCGCTCGAATTACAGCACTGCGGCTCGCGTCGCCGAGCAGGAGGCGAGAATCGACGGGCGGTTCACGCTGTTCCGGCGCGCGCTGAAGGACACCGGCGCATTACAATCGCGCCTCGATGAATTTCTCGGCGCGTTGGAGAGGGCGTTTCGGCTGGAGCAATTTCTTGAGCAGCTCGCCGATCTCGAACAAACCTGTCTCAGCCATATTTCCGGCGAGCGCTTTGCCAAGTCGGAAGTCGCGATCAAAGAAGCGCTTGCCGAATTGTTTGGGCGATTGCGAGCCGAGGCGCCAGCGCTGTACGCACCAGGGGCCAAGCGCAAGTCGGACTTCTTCCGCGACATCGCCGGCTCGCGCTATCACGCGCATGCCGAGGACATTGCCCGCGGATCGCCCGCGCCCTACGACCTGCTGATCAATCTTTACGACAAATCGATCATCGACGTCGAAAACCGGCCACCTGAGGGAAACCTCAGCGACAAATTCCACCGCGCGCTGTCGCGGATCATCGAGGCCGAAACCGGATGGCGATCATGCGCGGAAGCGGTGGCCGCCACCATCGAAAAAGCGCTCGGCGTTGAGTTGGAAGACACCTTTCTGGTCGGCACCGGATACGGTCGCGTCACGCTGCCGTTCTCCAAGGAGCATATCCGGTCCGAAATCCTGTGCCACGGCCTTGGCGCGCACATGATGTATCCGAATACGCGCACCGTGCTCGACATCGGCGGACAGGACACCAAGGGCATCCAGGTCGATGCCAGCGGCATCGTCGAGAACTTCCAGATGAACGACCGCTGTGCGGCCGGATGCGGCCGCTATCTTGGCTACATCGCCGATGAGATGAACATGGGCCTGCACGAGCTCGGCCCGATCGCGATGAAATCCGAGCGGCCCGCCCGCATCAACTCGACCTGCACTGTGTTTGCCGGCGCCGAACTGCGGGACCGCTTGTCGCTCGGCGAAAAGCGCGAGGACATTCTCGCCGGCCTGCACCGTGCCATCATCCTGCGCGCGATTTCGATCATTTCGCGGTCCGGCGGCGTCACCAACGAGTTCACCTTCACCGGCGGAGTGGCCAAGAACGAGGCCGCGGTGCGCGAATTGCGGAAGCTGATCAAGGAGAACTACGGCGACGTCACCATCAACATCAATCCGGAGTCGATCTATACCGGCGCGCTCGGCGCGGCGGAGTTCGCCCGGCGCGCCTATCACGGGCAGAAAGAGAGTCACGAGCCATGACCATTGCCGCCGGAATTGACGTCGGCACCGGCGCCGTCAAGGCCGCCGTCTTCAAGGTGGATAAAGGCGAAGCGACTTGGCTTTCGCGCACCATCATCCGCATCCGCCAGCGCGATCCCATGGAACTGGCGCGCGTCGCTTTTGACCATGTGCTGGAGGACGCGGGTGTCGCCGAGAACGACGTCGACTATGTCGCCAGCACCGGTGAGGGCGAGAGCATTCCGTTTCACACCGGGCACTTTTATTCGATGACCACGCACGCTCGGGGCGCGATTTATCTCGAACCCGGTGCGCGCGCGGCGCTCGACGTCGGCGCGCTGCACGGTCGCGCCATCAGCATCGACGAGCGCGGCAAGGTGCTCAGCTACAAGATGACCAGCCAGTGCGCCTCCGGATCCGGGCAGTTCCTGGAAAACATCGCCCGCTACCTCGGCATCGCCCAGGAAGAGATCGGCGCGCTGTCGCGCCAAGCCGACAAGCCCGAGGTCGTCTCGAGCATCTGTGCCGTGCTGGCGGAAACCGACGTGATCAATATGGTCTCGAGAGGCATCAGCGCACCCAATATCGTCAAGGGCATCCACCTGTCGATGGCGGCCCGTCTTTCCAAGCTGCTCAAGTCCATCGGTGCAACTAGCGGCGTCGTGATGATGACCGGGGGCCTTGCGCTCGACAAGGGTCTGGTCGCCGCGCTCGAGGAAGACATCGCCAACATCAAGGACATGAAGGCTGTTATTCGCAGCCATCCCGACTCGATCTACGCCGGCGCGATCGGGGCCGCGCTCTGGGGCGCCTATCGGTTCGAAAAACTTGCCGCCTTGGGCGCGGCCACAAAGGCGGCTTGAGCAATCAGGAGGACCACAATGGCGCTGATGATCAACGACGCCTGCACCGCCTGCGATGCCTGCGAGCCGGTTTGCCCGAACAAGGCGATTACGGCGGGAAATCCGATCTATGTCATCGATCCGATGAAATGCACCGAGTGCGTCGGGGCCGAGGACGAGCCGCAATGCAAGCTGGTGTGTCCGGCCAACTGCATCTTCCCGAATCCCGACTGGGTCGAGAACAAGGACGACCTGTTAGCGAAATATCAACAACTGCACGGGTGACGCCATGATCGAGTTCAGCAATCGCATCTGTCGAACGCTTCATGAGGAGCATCTGGCCAACATCGCGCTGTTGAGCCGGGTGGCGCGCTTGACCGCCGCGCATCGCCAGGATCCGCCCAGCGTCGCCGAGCCGGCAGTGCGGCAGCTCCTTTCCGAGCTGGCTACGGAGCTGGTCGCCGAAGTCGCGCGCCATTTCGATTTCGAGGAGCAAGGTTTGTTCGTCTATCTCGACGGCGTCGGCGAAACCGCCATCGGGGCCCATCTCACCGAGGAGCACGCCATGCTGCGGCCGTTGCTGTCGGAGCTGGCGGGAGCCGCGCGTCAGGCGCTGGCCGGCGGTTTCGATCCGGTCACATGGGTGCAATTCCGCCGCTTGGCGCGCGAGGCCAGCGAGCGGCTGCCGGCGCATATCCAGAAGGAAGAAATGGCGCTGTTGCCGTTGGTCGAAGACACCATGGATGCGGAAACCGAAGCGCGCCTTTCGCAGGAGTACATGGAAGCGGTGAGCTAGCCATGACCATCGCCGTTGCCAGCCGCCACGCGGGCATTCGCGCTCTCGATGCCGCAGACCTCGAATCTGTCGTAGCGATCGATAGCGCTCATGCCGGCCACCCGCGACGACGTTTCTTCGAGAAGCGTTTTGACGCGGCGGCTGCACATCCGGACGACTTCGTACAAATCGGCGCCATCCAGGATGGGTCGTTGCGCGGCTTTGTGTTCGCTCGCCTGTTGCGCGGCGAATTCGGCCGTGACGACCTAGTGGCGGTGATCGACGCATTAGGCGTCGAACCGGACAGGGAGGCTCGGGGCCTTGGCCGTGCTCTCATGGATCGGCTTGTGGAATTGGCAAGGCAGAAAGGCGTGCGTTCACTTCATTCGCAGGCAGCTTGGACCGACCATCGATTGTTGCGTTTCTTCGACGTCTGCGGCTTCCGCATGGCGCCTCGCATCGTTCTCGATCGAGCCGTCGCCGATCCATTGATTGAGCCCGTGGAGGAAACGTCATGAGTGCAGGGAAGGCCGCGCCGCTTCCACCGTCGATGACCGTCCCGACACGGATCGGCGATCCCGCTGAAATCGATTATGCCAAGACGACAGCCGATTTCGGTCCGCTGGCGCGCGATAGGGTTCCGGTGCGCGCAATGCAGGAAAGCGATTTGCCGGCAATTGTCGCGATCGACCGGCGAATCACCGGCGGCGAGCGGTTCGCATATTTCAAGGCTAAACTCGCTGAAGCACTTTTCGAATCGGACATACGTTTATCGTTGGTGGCGGAGCGTGACGAGCGACCCGTCGGATTTATCATGGCGCGCGTGGATTTTGGTGAATTCGGCTGCTTCGAGCCGGTCGCGGTGATGGACACCATCGGCGTCGACCCCGATTATCGTCAGCAAGGCGTCGGGCGGGCTTTGCTGTCGCAGCTGCTCGTCAACCTGAATACGCTGAGGATCGAGCGCGTGCGCACCGAGGTTGACTGGCGCGAGCGTGAATTACTGACGTTTCTCGATCAAAAGGGATTCGTGCCGGCGCAGGAGCTTTGTTTCAGCCGTATTATCGCTTGAGGAGATCGTGGCCCCATCGCCCGAGCCCTCTTCTGCAGTCGGCCGCGGTAACACTCTCAGCTCTAAGCGAACCTCACCATTCTTTGCGCGAGGCCCAAGGCAAGACATCCAGGACCATGAGCGTTGGTGCGTTCGGGCAATAATCCTTCCAAGCCGGGATCGCGGAATCGCGCACAAGATCACGCATGCAGCGTCTGTGGTACTGACACATGACGCAAACGCGCTGAAGGTCCTGGAATACTCGGCCATAGGTCCGGGCGACTTCAGTTCGGTCGAGGTTAAGGGCCGCCATTCGGCGCGGCAAAAGGTCCGCCGCATGAGGACCTTGGCTGGCAAGAGTGCGGAACTCGGACGCGGACATGCGGAAGTCTGCTGCAATGCGTTCCACCTCGTCTCCGCAGCCTGCCAGTTCCATCAGCGGACGCGGGTCCGCCCACTGCCGAAACCGGTCCCAGACAGCCATGATTGACGGCCGGACTTTTATCCACCAAGCAAGGGCTGACATAAGGGCCTCCTCTTGCTGCAAGTAAAAAACCAAGCTTAGATCGGCTGACGGGGATCGCCTTGACTTAGGTCAAAGTCGGGCCGCTTGCGCGTGCTCCCTGTTCTCCCCAGCCCATTGCAAAACGCGATCGCGCAGGGACTGGCATTTTTCCTCCATAGCGACGTTAAACAGCGAATCCTTTCTATCCGCCCATTGAGAATCGATCGCTCCCCAATCTTCGCCGGTTAAGGCGTCGACAGCCGCCGGAAACAAAACGCGCTCCTCGAGGCGCATATGCGTGCGTTCCTGCCCGATGAAATCGCGCATCAAAACGGCAAATGCCTGGCGTGAAATCTCCTGGTCGAGCAGTATATTACGCACTGCCTGCGCCACGCGCTCCAAGCGTTCGGCTTCGCGTCGGTGCTCGGCCTTGACGTCGCCGACCCGTTCGGCGGCGACGGGGTCGCGCGCTTTCAGCTTTTCAAAGATCATGTCCTCTTTTGGATGGTGGCAGCAATCGGGATAATCTTGAAAATAGGCAATTGCCGCTTGGAGAACTTCGTAATCGGGCCGCTCTTGACGATCGAAAACGGCCAACTCTTCCTCTAAAACGGTCAGCAATTTATCGATGTCCCGATGCTCTTCCCGCAATAAATCGATGATTGTCGCCATTGATCGATACCTGCCATTGAACGCCAAGTCGCCGACTGCACCGTGCAGCGGCCATTCGAAACTTTGCCCTAATATGTGACAAGGTTGTTATGGTTCCTTGATCAAGATCAAAACAGCGGAGCGTTGGAGAGCCGGCGGCGACACGCGGCCTCTCTGCTGTCATCTGCCCCCTGATTTAAGTCAAGGACTTTGCTGCCGACTTTTGGTCTGATTGATCGAAAAACCATCGGGGCATGATGGTTCATGGGCGTCGACCGGGACTATAACGCGGCAGTTGATTTTATCGATCGCCATGTCGCTGAGGGTCGCGGCAACAAAGCCGCGTTCGTCGATCCCGCGCGCGAGATCAGCTATGCGGAATTGAGCAACGCCGCAGCCCGGGTCGGCGCGGTGCTGGCGCGGTTGGGCGTGGAGCGCGAAAACCGCGTCGTTCTGATTCTGCACGACACCGTCGAGTTTCCGATGTTGTTTTGGGGTGCAATCCGCGCCGGAATCGTCCCGGTACCCGTCAACACGATCCTGACGTCCGACCAGTATCATTTTTTGCTGGAAGACACCCGCGGCAAAGTCGCTTTCGTTAGCCCCTCGTTAGTGCCGAGCGTGCAGGCGGCTGCCGAAGGCGTGGCCAGCCTCAAGCACATCGTCGTGGTCGGCGACCGCGTGGATCGATTGCCGTGTTTCGACGATCTACTCGCCGCGCAACGCGAAACGGCGGCACCGGCCAAAACGTGTGCCGACGAGGTTGCCTATTGGCTGTATTCCTCCGGCACGACCGGGCCGCCGAAGGGCGTCATGCACGTTCATTCGAGCGCCAATTTCATCTCGCAACTGACCGGCTGCGGCCGCCTCGGATTTCGTGAGGAAGATGTAGTATTTTCCGCCGCGAAATTATTCTTTGCCTACGGCATCGGAACGTCGATTTGCACGTTGGGCGTTGGCGCCACGTCGATCCTGTTTCCTGACTGGCCGTCCCCCGAGGCAGTCTTCAAAGTACTGTACCGCTATCAGCCGACCTTGCTGTTCGCAGTCCCAACCCTGTATGCGGCAATTCTCGCAAAATCCGAATGCACGCCGGATGCCGGTTCAAAACGGCTGCGGCTGTGCTTTTCGGCCGGTGAACCGTTGCCGCCGCACCTCGGTCGAGCCTGGAAGCAGCGCTACCGCCTGGACATTTGCAATGGCGTTGGTTCGACCGAAATGGGGCACCTGTTTCTCACCAACCTGCCGGACACCGTTGACTACGAGAGTTCCGGCGTGCCGATCCCAGGCTACGACGTGCGGCTGGTCGACACCTCGGGACGAGAGGTAGAGGACGGCGAGATCGGCGAGCTGCTGGTGCGCGGTCCATCCTCGGCCATCGGCTATTGGAATCAGCGCGAGCGCAGCCGTCGCATCTTCGAAGGCGAGTGGACGCGCACCGGCGACAAATACGTCCGGCACGACGGCGCCTATGCGTACTGCGGCCGCACTGACGACATGTTCAAAGTCAGCGGCATCTGGGTTTCGCCGTTCGAAGTTGAAGCCGCCTTGGCGAGCCACCCCGATGTGCTCGAAGCCGCGGTCGTTCCAGCCGAAGACGAGAAGGGCCTCCTCAAGCCCAAAGCGTTTGTTGTGCTCAAGAGCCGCGCCGGCGAAGGAGCGGGACGCGCGCTCTTTGACGGCCTCAAGGCCCACGTCAAACGGAGCATCGGGCCTTGGAAATATCCGCGCTGGATCGAGTTCGTCGATGAGCTGCCGAAGACCGCGACCGGTAAGATACAGCGCTTCAAGCTCCGCCAAGCGGCCGTGCACAAACCATTCGCGAGGGTTGAGCCATCATGATCGACTTGTCGCATCTCGCATGGCCGTTTTTCGCTGATTGGCACCGGCGATTTGCCGTCGGGCTCGCGCAATGGGCCGAGCAAAATATCTGCCGCGAATACGATCACAACGACATTGATCGGGCCTGCCGCGACTTGGTCCGCGCGCTCGGCGACGCGGGATGGCTAAAGGCGGTCGTGCCGGCCGCTTACGGCGGTTTGTCGCAAAACCTCGATGTTCGCGCATTGTGTTTGGCACGGGAAATCCTCGCCTGGCATCACGGCCTTGCCGATTTTGCGTTCGCCATGCAGGGCTTGGGAACGGGATCGCTGACGCTTTTCGGCAGCGACGCGTTGAAAGCCAAATATCTGCCCCCGATCCGTGAAGGGCGCCGAATCGCCGCCTTTGCTCTTTCGGAGCCGGCTGCCGGCTCTGACGTGGGCGCGCTGGCCACGACGGCGCGAAGCGCCGGAGCGGATCAGGTGAGAATCGACGGCATCAAGACATGGATCTCGAATGGTGGCATCGCCGATCATTATGTGGTGTTCGCGCGCAGCGGAGAAGGACCCGGGACCAAAGGCCTTTCCGCATTCGTGGTGGATGCGGATAGGCCGGGATTGAGCATTGCCGAGCGCATTGCTGTCATCGCACCGCACCCCCTCGGCACGCTCCGTTTTCAAGATTGCCGTGTTCCGCTGATCCAGAGGCTTGGCGGTCCGGGCGACGGCTTCAGGGTGGCGATGGCGACACTCGATATTTTTCGGTCCACCGTTGGCGCCGCGGCTCTGGGTATTGGTCGGCGCGCCCTGCACGAAGCTGTCGCACGCGCGGCGACCCGCCGGATATTCGGCAGCGCCCTTGGCGACTTGCAGATGACTCAAGCAGCGCTGGCCGACAGTGCGGCCGAACTCGATGCCTCGGCGCTTCTAGTTTATCGCGCCGCTTGGAGCAAAGATTCCGGGGCTGCGCGCGTCACGCGCGAATCGTCGATCGCCAAAATGTTTGCGACCGAAGCCGGACAGAAGGTCGTCGATCGTTCGGTGCAAATTCACGGCGGCAATGGCGTCCGCGTCGGCAGTAAGGCCGAAGCGCTGTATCGCGAGATCAGGGCGCTGCGCATCTACGAAGGCGCCACCGAGGTGCAAAAAGTGATCATCGCCCGCGAACTTCTGAAGGCGCGCACCACCGCGCGCCGAGACGTGCAGGTGGCGATATGATCAGGCTCGCCATCGCAAATTCGATCGCGACGCTGACGCTGAGCCGGCCGCCGGTCAACGCCATCAGCGATGGCATGGTCGCGTTGTTCGATAAGCGGCTCGACGAAATTGAGGCGCAAGCGGATTGCAAGGTCGTGCATCTGCGGTCCGATCAGAAGGTATTTTGCGCCGGTGCCGATCTGGCCGAGGTGCGGCAGTGCTTTGACGCCGTCGATGGCTGTGAGCGCGCCTATGATTACGTTTCGCGATTGCAACGCCTTTACAACCGCATCGAGCACTTGCGCTTGGTGACGCTTGCCGAGATCGGTGGCGCGGCGATGGGCGGCGGTCTCGAATTGGCGCTCGCCTGCGATCTTCGCATTGTTGCAAGCGACGCCAAGGTAGGCCTGCCGGAAACGCGGCTGGGGCTCATACCGGCGGGCGGCGGTACGCAGCGGGTCACCCGCCTTTGCGGCCGTGCCGTAGCCGCGCGGCTGATTTTTGCAGCTGAAACTCTCATCGGCGCGGAGGCGACGCGTGTCGGCCTGGCGCAGTGGGAGGCCGCTCCTTCTGAGATCGCAGCGCGCGCCGCGGCGATCGCGCAGCGGATCGCAGCATTGCCATGTGCTGCGCTGGCCAGCAGCAAAGCCTGCATCGGGTTTGCCGCAGAACCGGGTGATCGCGGATTTACGGCCGAACGCGAGGAGACGCGGCGACTCTCCACCAATCCCGAGACCCGGCAACGCGTCACCGCATTCCTGAACGGGCAGTTTCGATGAAACCGCCAAACAAAGAGGGGCCGCCATGAGGCTCGATGGTAAAACAGCACTGGTCACCGGTGGCGCATCGGGAATCGGTCGAGCGACCGTTCTGTCGTTTGCGCGCCAAGGCGCACGAGTCATTTGCGTCGACATCAACGAGGCAAAGGCCTTGGAGGTCGCGCGGCAAGCCAACGAGGCAGGTTCCGCGATCGACGTCCACGTGGCCGATCTCGCCGATCCGAAATCGGCACGCCGCTGCGCGGCCGATGTGATCGCTCGCTACGGCCGGGTCGATATCCTGATTAATGCCGCCGGCTGGAACGACATCCAGAACTTTCTCGACAATGCGCCGGACTACATGGATCGAGTCATCGCAATCAATCTCGGTGGGACGGTGCATCTGACGCAGGCGCTGCTGCCGCCGATGATCGAGGCGAAGCGCGGCAAGGTGGTCAATGTCTCGAGCGATGCCGGCCGTGTCGGCAGCTCCGGCGAGACGGTCTATGCCGCCGCCAAGGGCGGGGTGATCGCGTTTACCAAATCGCTGGCGCGCGAGGTTGCGCGCTACGCGATCAACGTCAATTGCGTCTGTCCGGGTCCGACCGATACGCCGATGCTGGCAACCCGGCCGGAAAAGCTGCGCGAAGCTTTCATCAAGGCGATACCGTTTCACCGCTTTGCCGAGCCGGAGGAAATCGCGGATGCAGTTTTATTCTTCGCCAGTTCGCGTTCCGACTACATTACCGGCCAGGTGCTCAGCGTCAGCGGCGGTCTGACGTTTGCCGGATGAGCGCGTTCAAAAAGGGAGATTGCGATGAACGATACAGCGCAACGCTTTCGGCCCGTGGGTCTGGATCTTACCGAGTTCCGGGCGCGGCATTTTTTGTGGCAGGTGGACGGCAAGGTGGCCACCGTCACGCTCAATCGTCCGGAGCGGAAGAACCCTTTGACGCTCGAATCCTATGCCGAGTTGCGCGACGCGTTCCGAAATCTTGTCTATGCCGACCCGATCAAGGCGGTTGTGCTGACCGGCGCCGGTGGCAATTTCTGCTCCGGCGGTGATGTCCATGAGATTATCGGACCGCTTGTCGAGATGCAACGCAACGGCGATATGGCGGGTTTGCTGGCCTTTACCCGCATGACCGGCGATCTCGTCAAGGCAATGCGCGCTTGTCCGCAGCCGATCGTGGCGGCAGTCGATGGGGTTTGCGCCGGCGCCGGCGCGATCCTGGCGATGGCATCGGACCTCCGCTACGGCACGAGCCGCAGCAAGACCGCTTTCCTGTTCGTGCGCGTCGGACTCGCCGGCGCCGACATGGGCGCCTGCAACATGTTGCCGCGAATTATCGGCGCGGGGCGGGCCGCCGAACTCCTGTACAGCGGCCGTTCGATCGACGGGTCGGAGGCGGAGCGCTGGGGCTTTTTCAATAAGCTGTGCGAGCCTGATGCGCTCCTGGCCGAGGCGACATCGTTGGCCAAGTCGCTGGCTGACGGGCCGACCTTCGCTCATGCGATGACCAAAAAGTGCCTGCATCAGGAATGGAGCATGGGTATAGACGAAGCCATCGAAGCCGAGGCGCAAGCTCAGGCGATCTGCATGCAGACGCACGATTACGAAAGAGCCTATCGGGCGTTTGTCGAAAAAAAGCGGCCGCTTTTTGCCGGTAATTAGGATTTTGCTGGAAACTGTCGAAGATGAATGCAGCTTTTGACTCTCAGTTGGCCACGGGAAGTCGGCCGCAAACTCGGCTGTGAGGTGCTCCGGAGTGCAACGGCAAGGCCTGCATCTGGCGTTTGATCTTGATCAAATCGCCGCCAACGGAAATCGATCACCATAATGCGTGATCGCCATCATGGGCCGGCACTTTGTGGCGCCCGCGATAGGGGCGTCGCAACCGGCGGCAAGATTTCAGAAAGGGAGCTGGCTATGCTCTCCGCTCCGACCGCTGAAGATCTCGAAGTCGTTCGCCGTATCAACGTGTTTCGCGGTCTTAACCCTTTAATGTTCGAGCGGCTCATCGCCACCGCTGGCACGCTCACTCTGGGGGAGCATCAGGTAGTGTTCCGTCAGGCCGACGTCGCCAAGGCGTTTTTTATCGTCATCGAAGGCTGGGTGAAACTTTATCGAATGACGATCGCTGGCGATGAGGCCATCATCCAGGTCTTCACCAAAGGCGATAGTTTTGCCGAGGCGGCAGCGCTGACCGGAGATCCGTATGTCGGCACCGCCGAAGCCGTGAGCAATGCCCGTCTTGTCCGCATCGCCGCCGACCACGTCATCAAATGCATTCGCAGCATGCCGGAAATTGCGCTGGCGATGATCGCTTCGACCTCGCACCACATGCACCATCTGGTGCAACAGGTCGAGCAGCTCAAAGCGCAAACCGGGGTACAGCGCTTGGCGGAGTTTCTAGTCTGGCTCTGCCCGCAGGAAGGCGACTCGTGTACTATCGCGCTGCCATACGATAAGTCTCTGATTGCGGGCCGACTTGGTCTCAAGCCAGAATCGCTGTCGCGAGCCTTTGCGCGGCTGCGCTCGGTCGGCGTTAACGTCCATGCCTCGCATGTCGTGGTACGCGACCCGCAAAAGCTCAACCAGTTGGCCTGCGATGACCGCGAATCGATGCGCCGAACCTTGGGCGACGGCAAGGCTGGCGTTCATTTCGTGCGACCTGCGGGTCTTTAGTGCCTCCACTGGCTTGCTGCATTCCAGCACCGCAAAGCGTCACCGGAAGATCTCGCTAATTCGGTCCAGCCCAGCGCTTGGCGGGCGCGCGTGCTCAATCTGCCCAGTACCCAGGGCGGGTCCGAGATAAGCCGCACCCGGACGGCTGAAGTTTCAGTAAAGCGTTCGCGAAGAATGCGCTCGACCTGATCGCGGAGCGACTTTGCAAACGGACAGGATGGAACGGTCGTCGTGATATCGACTTCAATGCCGGCTTCGGTCCACTCCGCCCGATACACCAGACCAACGTCGACAATTCCGATGCACAATTCGGGGTCTTCAATCTCGTTGAGGATGCTTAGGATGTCGTCGTTCATTTGTTTGTCGATGACATAGGGTGAATTGCGTGCCAAAGCTTTCCATCGGTTGCTGGGCTAATTGCTGGTGTCGCCGTTTCGCGTCCTTGATTTAAGTCAAGCCTCTCGCTCAATCAGACTCTAATAAAGGCCGAAGATGGCGATGAATGAGGGCGCAATGTCGAGTCAAATCTTGCTTCCTGACGGCTGGGCGTCGCCGATCGGTTACGCCAACGGCATCGAAACCACGCCCGGCAAAATCGTGTTTGTCGCCGGTCAGGTCGGCTGGGATGACAAACAGGAATTCGCGTCGGAGGAGCTCGCGCCGCAATTCGATCAGGCTTTGCAGAACGTTCTCGCAGTGCTTGGCAAAGCCGGCGGGCGACCGGCGCACATCTGTCGGCTGACGGCCTATTGTACCGACAAGCGGGCCTATTTGGGCGCACGGCCGGAGCTGGGGAAGATTTGGCGGCGATTGATGGGTCGCCATTACCCAGCCATGACCCTGGTTTTTGTCGCCGACCTACTCGACTACCCAGCGAAAATCGAGCTGGAGGCCACTGCCGTCGTTCCGTAGGCGTTGGAGTCCGGCGCAGGCCTTGACTTAAGTCAACGCGATTCTGCCGTCGTCGGGCGATTTTATATTAACATGATCCTAAACCAACCTCCGCTGGAAAACGCTTTCAGCGAGGCTGACATGGCCAAGTGCCATCAATGGGCCATGCGACTGGAAAAGCTCGGCGTGGAGAATGTCCGAACTAGCCTTACTGAAAGCTTCTATCTCGACGGCGTAAATCGTCGATTTGCATGGGAATGGCTGCGTAGCCGCGATCAGCAGCGGCACGTCAAAGACATGCGAGCGGAGTTGTGGAGGCTCGTTGCTTGCGTTGGCGGCAATTGCGGGAATTCTTGTGTTGTTTATCGGGGTTTCCGAGCTAGATAAGGCGAGATTTTTTTCCAATCGGCCGCCTTTTACGCTGGGTCCTGTACTTCATTGTGACAGGCCCTATTGATTTTAGTCAATGCGGTTGACCGCGCTGCGTGACAAAAAAAATCGTACGTACGGAGGAAAACATGCGCGCGATCAATATTTTTCGCCGCCTTCTCGGCAGGCTTGCGGAAAGGGCGGCAGCGCGGCGCACGGCTGGTTTCGTCTGCGCCGATTGTGAGCGATGGGCACGCTGTGGTCTCGCCTCAAGCGACGACTGCGTTGTTAGAGCAGCGCAGATTGCCCGCGGTGACTGGAAAATGAGGCGGCGCGCCAGGGCCGCGAGTTTTGTGATGGGTTGGCCGTTCCCATCGATCGACTAAAACTCGCACCGAGCCCCGACCCATTTGCGACCCCGGTGGTGATGGTTCGATGGCACTTCAAGCTGATACCAGGTCTATGACCGGCTTCCTTGCGCTGCTGACCGCTTTTGGTCCGGTGGCGACCGATATGTACGTTCCTTCCATGCCGGAGATCGGCCGACTACTGGGTGCGGACGCGGTGACGGTGCAGCTGACTCTTTCGGCTTATCTGATCGGATTTGCGGTCGGTCAAATCGTTTATGGCCCGATTTCAGACCATTATGGCCGCAAACCCGTGTTGTTGGCTGCGCTCGCGTTATTTTGCGGGGCGAGTTTGGTGTGCGCCCTTGCGCCCGAGATTGTGACGCTGATCGTCGCGCGCGCTTTGCAGGCGCTGGGTGGAGCCGGCGCCATCGTGCTGGCGCGCGCCATCGTCCGCGATCTGTACAGCGGCGAGCGGGCCGGGCGCGAACTATCGCGCATGGGGGCGGTCATGTCGATCGCTCCGGTGGTCGCACCGTTGATCGGAGGATTGGTGCAGGCGTGGCTTGGTTGGCGCGCCAATTTCATCATCATTGTAGCAATCGGAACGGCGACGGCCGCGGTGTCGTGGCGCTTACTACCGGAGACGCTGCCGCGGCGCGCAACGGCACCGATCGCAATCGCTAGCACGATCCGCGGTTTCACGGTTTTTGCGAACGACCGCGGGTTCGTCGCCAATCTTGCGATCGTGGCGCTCAGTTATGCCGGTCTGTTTGCATGGATTTCGGGCTCGCCATTTGTTCTACAGGACGTATACGGCCTCACGGCGCTCCAATTCAGCGTTGCCTTCTCGACCGCGTGCCTCGGCGCGTTGGTAGGTGCAGCGGTCGCCGCCTCTCTGGTTGTGCGCATCGGCCTGGATCGGACGCTTGGGCTGGGCACCTTCGCGCTTGCCGCCGGCGGGCTCGGCATGGCAGCGAGTCTCGCGCTCGGATGGACCCGGGTCGCGCCGCTCGTGCTGTTTATGGTCCTCTATCACGCCGGACTCATGTTCACGATGCCGCAAGCGATTGCCAGCGCGATGATGCCGTTCGCAGCTCGCGCGGGAAGCGCCTCCTCATTTATCGGGCTGGTGCAGCAGGTATCGGCGGCGTCGCTCGGGACGATTGTTGGCTACGCGATCGGTCGGTCGGCCTGGCCGCTGGCCGGCGCGCTGGCGGCGGCAGGGTGCCTTTCGCTCCTCGTCTGGGCGCGATCGCGCGGCGTGCGCGGTGACAGCATGCGCGCTGCGCAGGTTGCTCAGCAGGACGTGCAGTTCCTCACGAACAATCCAGTACCGCTTCGCGAGGCATTCCAACGAACTCATGTCGCGGCAATGCCAAAACCGATGAGGCGCGCCATGCAGCCAGTTCAACGGGCCTAGGAGGACGCTATGGCCAAGCAGGACAACGATGCCGGTCCAATGGCGAGCGGCGGTGGCGGCACACACCTGCCTTCAAACATTGCGCCGCACCTTGCTTATCACGATCTGCGCCAGTGGATCCATGAGGCGCAAAAGCTCGGTGAGATAAGGCAAGTCAGCGGCTTGTCGTGGCAGCGCGACATCGGCATGGTTTCGGAGATAGCGCTGCATGACGACGACGCGCCATGTTTTCTGTTCGAAGACATTCCAGGGACGATCCGGGGCAGCCGCGTGCTGGTCAATTTCTTCGGCGGCACACGCAAGAACATGACCCTCGGCCTGCCTATCGATCTGTCCAAGCTTGAGTTGAGCGAACGTTTCCGTACGCACTACACCGCCAATATGCAGCGCGTTGCGCCGAAGTTCGTCGATGACGGACCGGTCATGCAAAACGTCATGACCGGAGACGCCATCGACGTCACCAAATTCCCGACGCCACAATGGCACGAGCGAGACGGCGGCCGCTACATCGGCACCGGCAGCTATAACGTTACCCTTGATCCGGACGAAGGTTGGGTCAATTGCGGTACGTACCGTGTGATGATCCACGACAAGAAATCGCTGGGCTTTTATATTTCGCCCGGCAAGCACGGCCGCCAGATGCGCGACAAATATCAGGCGCGCGGCGAGTCGATGCCGGTAGCGATCGTTTGCGGCGGCGATCCGTTCAGCTTTCTGATGGGCTGCAGCGAAGTACCCTATGGCGTGAGCGAGCTCGATCTTATCGGCGGCATGCGCGGCACGGCCGTCGAGGTCATCAAGGGACCGGTGACCGGATTGCCGTTACCGGCGAATGCCGAAATCGTCATCGAAGGCTTTGTCGAGCCCGGCAACGTGCGCGTCGAGGGACCGTTCGGTGAATGGACCGGTTATTATGCCAGCGATCTGCGGCCGGAGCCGGTGCTCGACATCAAGGCCATTTATTATCGCGATAATCCGATCCTGCTGGGTTGCCCGCCGGAGCGCCCGCCGGATGAGATCTGCCGCTACCGCGCGGTGGTGCGTTCCGCGCTGTTGCGCGAGAACATCGAAAAGGCCGGCGTTCCCGGCGTGGTCGCCGCCTGGGCGCACGAGGTCGGCAGCGCGCGGCTCCTCCTCGCGATCGCGATCAATCAGCGCTATCCCGGTCATGCCCGGCAGGCCGGTCATATCGCGTCGATGTGTCATGTCGGCGCATATTGCGGGCGCTACACCATCGTTGTCGATGACGACATCGACGTGTCGAATCTCGAAGAGGTGATCTGGGCGCTCATCACCCGATCGGACCCGGCAACCTCGATCGATATCATCCACAATGCCTGGTCGACGCCGCTCGATCCGCGGATCGAGCCGGAACGCAAAGCAGCCGGCGATACCACCAACAGCCGGGCTGTCATCGATGCCTGCCGGCCGTGGCACTGGCGCGGCAAATTTCCGGCCGTCAATGCGCCGTCGGCGGAAGAACGAGCAATCGCCTTGCAAAAATTCGGCCACCTATTCGAGCGCTGATCTGGCTTTTCCCGGCAACGTTCATCGGTCAAGAGGCGCGGGAGAAACGCGCCTCGTCGTCTGCCAAGTAGGCATCGAATATCGCACAAACCGTGCGGACCAGGGACCGGGCATGCTCGGGAACTGTGACGCGCTCACCTGACCGGATGACGATGCCGTCGCTGGCCAGTTCACCGAGTTTGTCGAGTTCGGCGGCGAAATGATTCACGGTAGCATTGTGAGCTTTGCACGCTTCGCCAAGGTCCACGTGTAGGTCGCACATCAGGCGCTCGATGATGAAGCCTCGCAGCCTATCCTCGTCCGTTCTGGCGCAACCGCGCGCGGTAGCGAGGCGGCCGGATATGATCGCATTGCGATATGACATCGCACTCGGTGTGTTCTGCGCATATCCTTGCGGCAACGAGCTGATCGCCGAGGCACCAAAGCCCAATAGGATCGGCGCCTCATCGGACGTATAGCCCTGGAAATTGCGGTGCAGCCGTCGGTCGCGCTGGCGCTCGATGAGCAGATCGCCGCTCTTCGCGAAATGATCGAGTCCGATTCGCCGATAGCCCGCTTCGACGAACACCTCGGCCGCAGCGTTATTCTGCGCAACGCGCTGCAGAGTGCCCGCCAGCGCCTGTTCGGGGATCAGTTTCTGGTGTCGTTTCAGCGCGGGCACATGGGCGTAGCCAAACAGCGCGATGCGGTCAGGCGCGAGCGCCAATGCACGTCGCGCTGTCGCTGTTACCGTCGTTACCGTCTGATACGGCAATCCATACATCAGATCGACGTTGATGTTGGCAATCCCGGCATCGCGCAACCAATCCGCGGCCCGGGCCGTCTGTTCGAAGCTTTGTGTTCTGCCGACGGCCCGCTGCACGCGCTCGTCAAAATCCTGCACGCCCAGGCTGGCGCGAGTGATGCCAGCGGTGGCCAATGTGCGGACGTACTCCCGGGTGAGCACGCGGGGATCGATCTCGATGGCAAGTTCGGCCCCCGGCGCGACTGCGAAACAGCTTCGCAGCGCCGACATTACGACTACGAAGTCGTCGGTAGATAGGATAGTCGGAGTGCCGCCACCCCAATGCACGTGCGTAACCGTGCGCTGGCCGACGAGGCGGCCGATTATGCCGATCTCCCGCTTGAGCAGATCGACATGGTCTGCCACCGGAGCATAGCGCCGCACGACGGTCGTGTGACACCCGCAATAGAGGCACAGCGCAGTACAGAACGGCACATGGATATAGATCGAGACGCTCGGATCAGAGGGCAGGGTGTCGAGCCAGTGCCGATAGCAGTCCGCATCGATATTCGGGCCGAATTGCAGGGCCGTGGGGTAGCTGGTGTAGCGCGGAATCCTGCGGTCCAGATATTTCAGCCAAGTGGACTGCATTGTGGCCTGTCTTTCCCAAGCCGTTGCACAGAGCATCAGATTGCACAATGCGATGTGGGCGGATTGATTTGGATCAAACGGCGGCTTAGGCGCGTCAGATTTCAACGCGCTCTTGTGTCCGCGGCGCTAAGCGCTTTGACTTTAATCAAAGGCGCTCCCGATCCATCGAAAACGAGAACCGATACAAGGCCGCAAAAACCTGGAGCTTTGTAGAAAGTATTGATTTGAGTCAAAGCGGGGCGTCTGTCGAGGCCTTTAGTTTTTTAATCGCCTTTTGTTCGCCTTATCAGGCGCGGCACGGATGCTCCCCTAGGAGCCTGTCGGCTTCGACAAAGGCAAATGGACAGGTTACTGGTATGCCGACGTTCTTATATCGCTGTCCAATCGTCGGATTACTAGTCCAAGGCTGGGCCGCTGATGAGCTGGATGATGAGCGAGGCTACGAAGCCGTGACCTGCCTGGCTTGCGGTCGAATGCATCTCGTCAATCCAAAGACTTGCAAAACGCTGAGCGACAACGACGAAAATTCGAACTGATGCCGACAATTCATGCCGCAAACCGGACGGGCAACGAACGCATCGTCTCATCCTATTGCTACCAGTGCGTGGCCGGGCCGGATCTTTTGACCGTACGCATCCAGGATGGAGTGGCGACGGAGATCAATCCGAATTTCGAAGCGGCGAAGGTCCACCCGGCTGGCGGCAAGGTCTGCGTCAAGGCCTTCGGCTTGGTGCAGAAGACCTATCATCCCGACCGTATTCTGTTTCCAATGAAACGCACCAATCCGAGGAAGGGTCGCGGCGAAGACCCGGGCTTTGTTCGCGTATCTTGGGATGAGGCCCTCGACCTTGTCGCTGCCAAGCTCAACGCAGCGCGCCGGGCCGGACTGATCGACGAGGCCGGATATCCACGACTAGCCGCAAGCTTCGGCGGCGGCGGCACGCCGACCGCCTACATGGGGACATTGCCGGCCCTCCTGGCCGCCTGGGGGCCGGTTGACATGAGTTTTGGTTCCGGCCAAGGCGTGAAGTGTTATCACTCCGAACATCTGTACGGCGAACTTTGGCATCGTGCCTTCACCGTCGCGCCTGATACGCCGCTGTGCCAATATCTGGTCTCGTTCGGTGCAAACGTGGAAGCCTCGGGTGGCGTTTGCGGGGTCAAACGTCACGCCGACGCCCGCAAGCGCGGCATGCAGCGTGTCCAGGTCGAACCGCACCTGTCGGTCACTGGCGCCTGCTCGGCGGCATGGATCCCGATCAAACCGAAGACCGATGCCGCATTTCTTTTCGCGATGATCCATGTGCTGCTCCACGAGCATGCGCGCGGGCGGCTTGACCTCGCCTTTCTCAAGCACCGCACCTCATCGCCGTATCTCGTCGGACCCGACGGCTTCTTCCTGCGCAACGGCACCGGCAAGCCGCTGGTTTTCGACCAGCGCCGCGGCGGCGCGGTCGTCTTTGATACGACGGACATCGATCCGGCGCTGGAGGGAGAATTTGACGTCGACGGCATCGAAGTCGGTGCCGATGGCGAGGTCACGAATCATCGCGCCTGCAAGGTAAGGCCGGCCTTCGCCCACCTCGTTGCCTATGCCAAAGACTATTCGCCCGAATGGGCGGCGCCAATTTGCGATGTCCGAGCCGCGGTCATTCGGCGCGTCGCCAACGATTTCGTCGTTCACGCCCATGTCGGCGAGACCATCGACATCGAAGGGGTCACGCTGCCTTATCGCCCCGTTGCGATCGCGCTCGGCAAGACGGTGAATAACGGCTGGGGTGGCTATGAGTGCTGCTGGGCGCGCACGCTGTTGGCCTGCCTGGTCGGCGCGTTGGAAGTTCCCGGCGGCACGCTCGGCACGACTGTTCGGCTCAATCGCCCGGCCGACAATCGCTGGTCGAGCGTCGCGCCCGGACCTGACGGATTCATGCACTATCCGATGAATCCCACGGGCAAAGACGACTGGTTGGCGCGGCCGCCGGTGCGCAGCGCCCATCGAACGCTGGTGCCGCTGGTCGCCAATTCGCCATGGAGCCAGGCGCTTGGCCCCACCCACTTGGCCTGGATGATGCAGGCCGAGGACTTCGACAAGCTTCCCCACGCGACCACGCCAGACGTCTGGCTCGTGTACCGAACCAACCCGGCCATTTCGTTCTGGGATACCAAGGCGGTCGGCGAGGCGATGGCAAAATTTCCTTTTACCGTGTGCTTTGCCTTTACGCGCGACGAGACAAACCACATGGCTGACGTGCTGCTGCCGGATTGCACCGATCTTGAAGGGTTGCAGCTGCTGCGCATCGGCGGCACAAAATACGTTGAACAGTTCTGGAATTATCAAGGTTTTGCTTTGCGCGATCCGGCGGTGCCGCCACAGGGCAAGGCGCGTGACTTAACCTGGATTTCGACCGAACTCGCCAAGCGCACCGGCCTGCTCGCCGAATATAACGCCGCAATCAATCGCGGCGCCGCCGGCGTTAAGCTGTCCGGTCCGAATTACGATTTCTCGCTCGATACCAAGAAGGCGCACGAGGTCGAGGCGATCTGGGACGCAAGCTGCCGTGCCGCGAGCGCCGAACTCACAGACGCGAGCGAGACGCAAGGGCTCGACTGGTTCCGCCGGCACGGCTTCCGAGTGAAGCCGTTCTCGCAGCTGCAGTGGTATCTCTATCCGAAGCTGGTCGAAACCGGCTTGCGGTTCGAGATGCCGTATCAGGAAAGGCTGTTCCGTATCGGCCGGGAACTCAAGCGCCGGCTGCACGAGCGCGACATCCATTGGTGGGACCGCCAGCTGGAAGAGTATGAGCCGCTGCCGCATTGGCGCGACCTTGGCGCGCTGTGGGAAGGCGCGCTCGCCAGACGTTACGACGTGCGCATCGAAGATTATCCCTTCTGGCTCGTGACAGCGCGCAGCATGCAGTATTCCTGGGGCGGCAATGTCAGCATCCAACTCGTCAAGGAGGTGGCCGACAACGTCGCCGGACACGGCAGCATCGTCGTGAACCGCGCGGCCGGCGAGCGGCTCGGCATCGCGGACGGCGATTTGGTCGAGGTGCGCTCGCCGCTCAACAGCACGCAGGGGCGCGTCCTACTGTGCGAGGGCATTCGGCCCGATACATTACTGATGATCGGTCAGTTCGATCACTGGGCAACGCCCTTCGCCAAGGATTTTCACGCACCGAGCATGAACGCGTTGATGCCGATGCTTCTTGAGTTGACCGATGCCACCGGTTCGAGCGCGGACTTGGTCAAGGTCAAGATCACGCGACTCGGAGGCGCACCATGACGCGCTGGACGATGATTGCCGATCTCGAGCGGTGCGTCGGCTGCCAGACCTGCACTGCCGCCTGCCGGCATGCCAACAGCACCTCGCCGGCCGTGCAATGGCGCAAGGTCCTTGATTTTGAGGCCGGCTCGTTCCCCCAGGTGAGCCGCACCTTTGTGCCGGTCGGCTGCCAGCACTGCGCCGATCCGCCGTGTGTGCATGTCTGTCCGACGACGGCGACGCGCCAGCGAACCGATGGCATCGTCACTATCGACTATGAGCTCTGCATCGGCTGCGCGTATTGCGAGGTCGCTTGTCCCTACCAGGCGCGCTTTTTGGTGGATGCGCCGCGTTTTGCCTACGCGACCGTCATGGAAAACGAAATCGAGCGCGAGGACCCAGCGCGCCTCGGCGTGGCGCAGAAGTGCACATTCTGTTCGGATCGCATCGACTTCGGAATAGCCAACGGCTTGACGCCGGGGCTTGAGCCGCGGGCCACGCCGGCATGCGTCAATGCCTGCATCGCCGATGCCTTGCACTTCGGCGATCTCGATGATCCGAACAGCAACGTCTCGCGGCTGCTGCGCGAGCAGAAGCATTTTCGCATGCACAATGAGCTCGGCACCGAGGCGAGCTTCTACTACCTCTACGCCAAGGCGGGCGACGACGCCCCGGCCGAGCAGATATGGCCGTCGGCTCGGGACCGAGTGGCGGAAAGCATCCGCAGCCGCGGCATCGAGCCGTGGCATCAGCCGCACTGGAATTGGAAAGCGGCCGGCAATTTCTGGTGCGGGGGCGCGGGCACCGGACTGTTCGCCGTCGCGGCGCTTGCCGCAGCGGGTGATGCGTCGTTTCGCGCGCCCGCCAGCATCGCGGCGGCCATGGTCGCCTGCGGATTGTTTTTGCTCCTCTTCAAAATCGGTCGCCCTTTGCGCTCGCTCTATGTATTGCGGCAGCCGCAGCGCTCGTGGATGTGCCGCGAAGCCTGGATCGCTGCAGTTTTCTTCTCGCTTGTACCGTTCGCCGTCTGGTCGGCAAACGTCGCCTTGGCCGTGCTGGCCGCCGGTGTAGGTCTTTTATTTCTGTATTGCCAAGCAATGATCCTGAAGGAAGCCAAAGGCATCCCCGCTTGGCGCACGCCGCAAATCGTGCCGCTTGTCGTCGTGACCGGTCTCGCCGAGGGGGCCGGTCTGTTTCTGATCCTCGCGCTCGCGCTTTCTGACTTGGCGCCGCGAACTGTGCCGGTCGCATTGGCAATGCTGGCGCTTGTCGCCGCCCGCAGCCTTGCCTGGACGAGCTACATGAGCGGTTTGCGCAACAGGGGTGCGCCAGCGCGAACGCTCGCGGTCCTCGATGCCTACGCGCCCTGGCTGCATGTCGCGGGACTTGCGGTGCCCACGTTTGCGATTGCCCTCGGCTTGTTGATTGCTTCGGCGGCCGAAGTGTTGTTCGCGTTCGGCGGCTTATCGGCATTGGCCGTTGGCTGGGGCTTGAAATTAATCCTGGTCACGCGCGCTGGGTACAACCAGGGATTCGCGATCGATCACACGCCGGTTCACGGGGCTGACGTTGCCGGTCCGGCAGTGAAGCCGGGATGGATTCTGCCGTGACGCCGTAACGAACCGGCAGTTGATTTACGTCAAAGTCAGGAGCATTCCGCGATTTAGTATCTATCCTGATCGCTTCGAGTTGGGCGCTCCCGCAATCTCGACCGCGACGCATGCGGGAAAGGGACGCCACCGCATGCTGGAGCGCGTCATGAATGCCCGAACGACTCAGGTCTACAAGAGCGCTTGCCGCATGTGCCATGGCGGCTGCGGTGTTTTGGTGCATGTCATCGACGGCGTGGTCCAGAGCGTGACCGGCGATCCCGAGTCGCCGCTGAACGAAGGCCTACTTTGCCTGAAGGCTCCCGCGAGCGTCGACATCATTCATCACCCGGACCGTCTGAAATTTCCGATGAAGCGGCTGGATGCGCGGGGCAACGGGCGCTGGGCGCGGATCAGCTGGGACGAGGCCTACGACATCATCGCCGACAAGCTCGAGCGCGTGATCAGCGAGAACGGGCCCGAGAGCATCGTTATCGGCACTGGTACCGGACGGCATCACTGCAACTTCGTGCCGCGATTCGCCAATGCACTCGGCACGCCGAACTGGTGCGAACCGGGCCATGCGCAATGTTTTTTCCCCCGGGTCAACGTATCGCATCTGACATTCGGCGGCCTCCCGGTTTGCGATTACTACGGCGACGTCAAGCCGGCGTGCGTCCTGGTCTGGGGGCATAATCCGCTCAACTCCGGGCCTGACGGCGAGCTGCCGTTCCATACGCGTCGATTGCTCTGGGAGCGCGAAACCAAATACATCGTCGTGGATCCGCGCCGCACCAAGATTGCCGAGCAAGCCGCGATATGGCTGCAGGTGCGGCCCGGCACCGACGATGCGCTCGCCTTGGCGATGCTTCACGTCATCATCGCCGAGGGACTTTACGACAGGCCGTTCGTAGAAGAATGGACCTTCGGATTCGAACGCCTGGCCGAGCATGTCCGGCCGTTCACGCCCGAATGGGCGGAGCCGATCACCTGGGTCTCCGCGGAAACAATCCGCGCGGCGGCGCGGTTGTTCGCCGCCACCAAGCCGGCAACGCTGGAATGGGGCTGCGCGATCGAACACACGCCGAATTCGATTCAGACCGCGCGAGCCATCTGCATGTTACCGGCGCTTACCGCAAACATCGACGTGCCCGGCGGCTGGGTGTTTGGAACGCCGACCGTCACGCCGGTACCCTCGCTTGACGAGAACTTGACCGGGGCGGCGAAGGCCAAACGGCTCGGTGCAACCGAATTCCGACTGCTCGGCCAGGCCAATGTGCAGCCGTCGGCCCATATTCCGGCGGTTTTCAAGGCGATGCGCACGGGCGAGCCCTATCCGGTGCGCGCCTTCCTCGTGTTCGGCAATAATCCGCTGTTGAGCTACGCCAATTCGAAAACCGTTTTCGAGTCGCTGCAACAGCTCGAATTCTTCGTGGTGATGGATTTGTTCATGACCCCGAGCGCCAAGCTTGCCGACTTGGTGCTGCCTGCCGCCAGCTGGTTCGAGGTCGACGCCATGCCGGCATTCCCCTATTTCGCGGAAAATGCCGTCCTGGTCCAACAGAAAATCGTTCAGGTCGGCGAGTGCAAACAGGACGAAGTCGTGTTCGCCGAAATCGCGCGGCGGATGAAGCTAAGCGTCGGCACCGAAGACCCAAAGGACATCTATACCGAGCAGTTGGCCGCTCACGTCGGCATAACTTACGACGAACTGCGCGAACGCGGCTCGGTCTGGCGGCCGATGTCGTACCGCAAGCATGAGACTCGCGGCTTTAAAACCAAATCCGGCAAGGTTGAGCTCTATTCTCAGGCGTTGGAAGAGCTCAGTTACGCGCCGCTGCCCTATTACGCGGAGCCCCCGGAATCGCCTTTAAGCACGCCCGAGCTGGCGAGGGATTTTCCTTACGTTCTGACGACGGGCGGCCGCATCCCGAATTTTTTCACTTCGGAACACCGGCAATTGCCAAAACTGCGACGTATTTATCGCGATCCGCTGGTTGAGATTAACCCCGCCACTGCGCGCCGGCTGGACATTCGCAATGGCGATTGGGTTTGGATCGAAACCAAACGCGGCAAGATAAAACAGCGCGCCAAAATCACCGATGGCATCGATCCGCGGGTCGTCAACGTGGAGTTCGGGTGGTGGTTTCCCGAACGCGACGATGATGACAATGGCGTCTGGGAGAGCAATGCCAACGTCCTGACCAACATGGAGCCGCCTTACGATCCAGCGATGGGTACTTATCAGCTGCGAGCGCTGTTGTGCCGGCTCGAAAAGATTAAGCCGGGCGCTGATTAGAAAGCGCATTCACGACGGCGGCGCATCATCGGCTTCCCGAGGCGGCAGCGAGCATGGATACCAGGCGACGGGCGAGGCCGGCGGCGGCAAGCCGGCGGTAATGGGCCGAGGCAACCGTGGTCCGCATCGGCTGCACCTGTTTTTGCACCAGGCGTTCGATCTGCTGCAGCATTTTTTGATTAATCGGCCGCTCCAGCAATTCGTCCGTGCCACTCAGCAGAAAGGGGCGTGAATTGGTGCCGGTGATTCCAATCCGCAGCGCGCTGACCACGCCGTCCGCGGCCGCGAGCGCCACCGCCACGCCGGCGAGGGGATAGTCGATGGCGCCGCGCACCCGCACTTTGGCGTAAGCCGACGGTGGCGGTTCCGACGGTAGGTGCACCGCCACGACGATTTCGTCGGCAGCAAGCGCAAGATGCGCTTGGCCGTCCTCGACATACAGCTCGCCGAGCGGGATGCGTCGGCGTTGCCGAGTTCCAGCGATCTCGATCTGGGCGCCGAGCGCCAGCAACGCCGGAGCCAAATCGCCCGTGAACGCGGCATGGCAGTGCCGACCCTGCGGCGCCACATGGCATATGTCGCCGCCGCGCTTGAGGCAGTAGCCGTTGGCATGCCGCCACCATTCACTCTGATTGTAGAAGATGCAGCGTGTGTCGAGGCATAGATTGCCGCCGACCGTCGCCATGGCGCGATGGCCGGGCCCGGCGATCGCCTCGGCGGCCTCGGCCAAGGCGCGATAGAACTCGGACAGGATGGGCGAAGAGGTGAGGTTCGCGATCGTGACGCACGCTCCGATCCGCACCCCGGCGTCCGTGGCGTGGATTCCCGCAAGTTCGTCGATTTCGGCAAGGTCGATCAACAATGCCGGGCTGCTGATGCCGTGGCGTATGTTGACCAAGAGATCGGTCCCGCCGGCCAGGAAACGGCCGTCCGGATGATCGCGTCGCGCCGCGACGGCGGCTGCGACGTCGCGTGGCCGTGCGATGTGGAATTGAGGCAGCAGCGCTGTCATGACGCTGCCCTCCGTGCATCGCCCAATCGTTGCCGGCGCCGGCGTTCGACCAACGCTTCCATGACTCGGTCGGCCGTAGCCGGCAATTCACTCATGTCGATGCCGATCGCATTGGCGACCGCGTTGATCAAAGCTGGCGGAAATCCTGCGAGCGCCCCTTCGCTTGCCTCCTTGGCGCCGAAGGGACCATATGGGTCGTGGCTTTCCACGATCTGCACTTCAATCGGCGGCGATTCGGCACTGGTCGGGACCCGGTATTCGAGCAGACTCGCGTGCAGCGGCAGGCCATCGGCGTAACCGGTTTCCTCGCTGAGCGCTTGACCCATCCCCATCCAAATCGATCCCTCGATCTGTCCTTCGACCGCGAGCGGGTTGATGGCGCGGCCGCAATCGAGGGCGGCCCACACTTTGTCGACCGAAATCCCACCCGTCGTCTCATCCACCGTCACTTCGACCACCTGAGCCGCATAGCTGAAGCCCATGGTCGAGCCGACTGCGCCGCCGCGATGCTTGCCGCCTTGCGCCTCGGGCGGACAGGTAAAGGTGCCTGAAACGGTAACCGGACCGCGCTCGGCCAGAGCAGCCCTCACAACTTCGGCGAAGGGAAGGTTCGACTGCCCGCCGGCGCTGCCAGCGCCGACTTGAAAGACTTCCTCCACGCATTCGATGTCTTCCGGTCTGGCCTCGAGCTTGCGGGCTGCCGCCGCGATCAGCAGAGCCTTAAGGCTGCGTGCCGCATCGATCGCCGCGTTTCCGACCATGAAGGTGATGCGCGACGAGTAGGCGCCATTGTCCTTCGGCGTAATGGCGCTGTCGGTGGCGATCACGCGTACGCGCTCGAGCGAAATGCCGAGCGTCTCGGCGACCACGATGGCGACCATGGTGGACGAGCCCTGGCCGATATCGGCGGCGCCGGTGAGCGCCGTCACGCCGCCGTCGAAATCGACGCGCAGATTGACCACGGCATGCGGCTCGCCGGTCCAGTGGATGGGCTTTGCGGCACCGCTGACGTAGTGCGAGCAAGCCATGCCGAGACCTTTGCCGGGAGGCAGTCTGCCGATGCGTTCGGCCCACCGACTGGCGCGCTCGACGCGTTCCAGACATTCGCCGAGGCCGTAGCTGTTCACCATCAGGTCGTTCAAGGTACGGGTCGGCGCGTGCAGGAGATTGGCGCGCCGCACGGCGAACGGATCGAGCTTGAGCTCGCGCGCCATGCGATCGAGCAGGCATTCAAAGGCATGCCGGGTATCGACCGAACCGTGACCGCGCATGGCGCCGCAGGGCGGAAGATTAGTGTAGACCCGATAGCCGTCGTATTTGACCGCCGGAATGTCGTAGATCCCTTGCAGCAGGGCGCCGGCATAAAGGATCGTCACGATGCCGTAGCCCGCATAGGCGCCGCCGCGCTGCACCAGCTCGCACAGGCATGCCGTAATGCGCCCATCACGCCGCATGCCGAGCTTCAGTTTAACGTCGGTCTGCGGCCGCGCGCGGTGCGTCAAAAAGGTTTCCTCACGCGTCAATTGCGTCATGACCTTCCCGCCAGCGGCGCGGGCCAATAGCGCGGTGATGATCTCGAAATTCAGCACCTCGACCCGCGCGCCGAAGCCGCCGCCGACGAACGGCTTCACCACGCGAATCTGCGCGGGGTCCATCTCCAGGCAACGCGCCAGCATCAGGTGCAGGTAATAGATGACCTGCGACACGCTCCGAACGGTCAGACGCCCGGTCAGCGGATCGTAGTCGGCAAACGCAGCGTGCGGCTCGATTTGCGCGTGATTGACTTCGGCGCAGCGGAAGGTCGCTTCGCGAACGAGATCGGCCGCGGCGAAGCCTTGCCGTACATGGCCGAATTCGTTGTGCACCTCGCGTTCGAGATTGCCCGGCTTGTTGTCATGCAGCAGCGTCGCGCCGGGGGCGCGCGCTTCCTCCGACGAATAATAGGCCGGCAGCTCGCGAACCTCGAATTCGATCAGCTTGAGCGCGCGTTCGGCGGTCTCGACGTCGATCGCAGCGATGGCCGCAATCGGCTCGCCGCGGTAACGCACCCGCTGGTGGGCCAGCGGGTATTCGTTCATGGCAACCGGCAGCACGCCGTAGCTGCGAGGGCAGTCGTCGCTGGTGACGGCGGCTATGACCCCCTCCAGCGCCCGCGCCTTCGACAGGTCGAGCCGAATGATCTCGCCGTGACTCACGGGGCTGCGGAAGATGCGCCCGACCAGAGCGTCCGCGCGTTCGAGGTCCGCCGTGTAGCGGGCGCGGCCGGTGACCTTGTCGAGGCCGTCGATCAGCGGGACGCTGGCACGCCCGGTCGCGTCGATGCCGCGCGGACCGGCGTTCATGACGCTATCTCCGCCGCGCTCCGCACCGATTCGATGATCTTCACGTAACCGGTGCAACGGCAGAGATTCCCGGACAACGCTACGCGAATGTCGTGGTCGCTGGGCTTCGGTTGGCGCCGCAACAACGCCTCGGCGGCCAGGATCATTCCGGGCGTACAGAAGCCGCATTGCGTTCCGAGCTTGTCATGGAAGGCGCGCTGCAGCCGGCTGGGCCGCCCCTGCGCAACCAAGCCCTCGATCGTCTCGACCGAGCGCCCTTCGCAACGCGTCGCTAGCGTGATGCAGGCCGGCACCGCCCGGCCGTCGATTAACACCGTGCACGCGCCACATTCGCCGCCATCGCAGCCGATCTTGGTCCCGGTCAGGCGAGCGACGTCACGCAGATAATCCGCCAGCAGCAGGTTGTCGGCTACGGCATCTTCACGCCAGCGGCCGTTGACCCGCACTTTGAGCAGCCGTTTGGCTGAGCGCAATCTTTCCATCCGCAACCCGGCTTTCCCACCCGGAGATGCGGCCCTGACGAAAACAAGGCCTTGTTTTTTTATAGGCCGCCTGCCGCTGCACCACATTGACTAAGATCAAGAACGTCGTTGGCGGCGAGACGGCGAAATCGTCGAATTTGCGCGCGAGTTGACTTAGGTCAAAGACATACGTCAGAGCGTGCGCTGTGAATCATTTCTTGGGTTATTCAAGCATCATTTTCGGGGGCGTACGCCTGATTGGCGAGCAACCTGCGGAATACCGGGAGGATCAGAATGAGCAATACTTGGACGTCGAGATTCGGCCTCGTGCTGCTAGCTGCGGCATTTGCCTCGACAGCCGTCGGCAACGCCGACGCGCAGCAGCCAATCAAGATCGGATATCTGAGTTCACTCAGTGGTCCGTTCACGGCTTGGGGAATTCTGGTGCGCGAGGGCATGAAGCTGGCGGTCGCCGAAGTGAACGCCGCCGGCGGGGCGGCAGGAAGGCCGCTTGCGCTCGTTGAGCGAGACGACCGTAACAACCCGAGCGAGGCTGTGACGGCGTTGCAGTATATGATCGAACGCGAGCGTGTGGTTGCGGTCGGCGGGATTATTTCAAGCGACGTCGGCCTCGCCGTTTCGCGCGAAGCCGAGACGCAAAAAGTCCCGCTCTTTCTCACCATGTCCGGGTCGGACGCAATCCTGACAAAGCAGAGCCGCTACACTTTCAGAACCTGTTTGCCTGCAGCCCCGATGAACATGGGCTACATCGCCGGCCTAATCCAGGAGAACAAGTACACGCGGGTCGGCGCAATCATCGCCGATTACGCCTGGGGCCATTCGATCAAAGATGCTATCGAGGCATCTGTTAAACCGCTCCCCGGAGTGAAGCTGCAGGTTGAAGTCGCGCCGGTTTCCGAGCGGGATTTCACCCCCTATTTGCGGAAACTCCAGGAGCTCAATCCAGAACTGCTGATCGCAACCGGGCATCCGCCAGGCAGCGTGACAATTGCGCGGCAGGCTATCGAGCTCGGGATGGGCGGCCAAATCATCGGTCCCTGGTTCCCGACCGAGTTCACGGTTGAACGCGGCGGGGAAGCGGTTTTCGGCCGCTTCGTCGATTATTCATGCGCGGCTTTCGGCACCCCAGAATATCAGAGTCTTGCCGCCAAGTTTCACAGCGCGAGCAATCACGTGTTGGATATCAATGGCATTTCCGGCTACGCGATTGTCAAGATTCTGGCCCAGACAATCACGGAAAAGAAATCGAGCGATCCGAAGGTGATAGCCGATGGGGTTCGCGCAGGCCGGTTCGTTATCCCCGGCTACGGCTGGCCGCTCTCCTACACCGAGTGGGGCGAGATGAAGGAAGCGGCTCCCATCCTCTATACCTATGAGAAAGGCTCGCCACCCGGTAGCGTGAACCCCGGAGCGAACTGGCGGACAAAGGTCGTATTCCGATCGAAGCCCGTCCAGCCGTATGTGCCCGCCAAATAGGATGTCGCCGAGTCGGGAAACGGTGCTCGAGGTTCACGCGCTGAGCAAGCATTTCGGAGGGTCGGTTGCATTAAGCGACGTGAGCTTCAGTGCGGCGGCAGGCGAAATCATCGGGCTGATCGGCCCCAACGGAGCGGGCAAGACGACGCTGCTGAACGTGCTCAGCGGCGTCGTCAAACCAACCAGCGGCAAAGTCTTCTTTGGCGGTCGCGATCTTTCCGGGCTCAAAACCAACGCCATAGCCCGGCTCGGCATCGCCAGAACACTGCAGACGCCGCGCTCGTTCCCCCGGATGACCGTGCTTGAGAACGTGCTGGTTGGCGCCTTGTTTGGCGCACCGCGCGGCGCGCAGCGCGTGCTGCGCTCCGGCACCGCTGCTTCCCGCCATGCCGAGTCCATGCTGGATCTTGTCGGACTGCGCAGCCGAGGCCGCTCGCCAATGGCGAGCCTAAACTTGCAGGAACGCAAGCTGGTCGAAATCGCCCGCGCGCTCGCCATGTCGCCTAGTCTCGTGCTGATAGACGAGGCGATGAGCGGATTGAACCCTACAGAAATCGAAAGCTCCATGCAGCTCATCAGACGGGTGCGCGAACAGACGGGAGTCACCATTATCTGGGTCGAACACGTGGTGAAGGCGATCATGCAAGTGGTCGAACGGGTCATTGTGCTCAATTTTGGCGGAGTCATCGCTACGGGTACCCCTGCCGAAATTGCTCGCAACGAGGCAGTCATCGAAGCGTATCTTGGCACGAGGGCGTGAGGTGATTGTTCAGGTCGAAGGCATCTACGCCTGTTACGGACCGGCTCTGGTCTTGCGCGACGTCAGTCTCGCGGTCGGCGCCGGCGAAGCAGTAGCGGTGATCGGCCCGAATGGCGCCGGCAAGACTACTCTGCTGCGGACGTTGATTGGAATGATCAGGCCGACGCGAGGTCGCATCTCTTACGACGGGCGGGTCTGCAACGGCCTGCGCGTCTTTGAAACCGCCCGGCTTGGCATGGTCTATGTGCCGGCGGAAAAGGAGCTGTTTCCGGAAATGACGGTCCTCGAAAACCTCGAATTGGGTGCCTATCGCAATGTCCGGGGCATGTCTGAACGCCTCAGCCACGTCTCTGAACTGTTTCCCCGCCTTGCAGAGCGTCGACAGCAGCTCGCCGGTACCCTGAGCGGCGGCGAGCAGCAAATGCTTGCAATCGGCCGCGCCCTGATGGGAGGCCCAAAAGTCCTGTTGCTGGACGAGCCCTCGACGGGGCTCGCACCGAAAATGGTAGCGGAGCTCTATCAGCAACTGGCGAAGCTAAAAGCCGAGGGGCTCACTATGATCGTAACGGAGCAGCAAGTACCGCTTGCACTTTCGCTCACCGACCGTGCCTATGTGCTCGAGCAAGGCGCGATCCGCCTCTCGGGCAAATCGCATGATCTGGTCGGCAATCCGGAGATCAAAGCGGCTTACCTTGGTGTCACCTGACCATGACAGCAACTCTGTTGGATGGCATTGTGCAGGGCCTGCAATTCTCGTTGCTCGCGGTCGGCATCACTTTGATTTACGGTTTGGGCGGAGTGCTCAACCTTGCGCATGGGCAGTTTGCCGTGCTTAGCGGCGTTGCTGCCAAGCTGCTGCTGGGTTGGGGGGCGCATTCGGTGCTCGCCGGAATCGGCGGCATCATTGCTGCAGGGCTATTTGGACTGCTGGTGGATCGCAGTCTGCTCGTTCCGGCCTACCGCTATCGCGGCGAAGAGCGGCTGCTGCTTGGATTGATCCTGACACTTGGACTTTCCTTTGTCATCGACGGCTATCTGAACTACGAGTTCTCGGAGTTCTCTCTGACCCTCTCGCTGCCAATCCCCTCGTTGCAAATCGCGGGAATTCCGATGCGCACCGCCGGGCTTGTGACCTCGCTCATTGCTGTGGTCGTGTTCCTGGCCCTATTCACCTTTCTGCGCTGGACGCTGCTCGGCAAGGCTATCCGCTCGATCATCGAGAACGAGGTTGGTGCCGAGCTTTGCGGAATCAATCCGGCGAGTACCCGCACCATCATCGTCGTACTCGCGACGATGATGGCGGGCCTCGCCGGCATCGCGCAGGGACTGTTCTCGTCATTGGGAACTGAGATGGGGCCGGAGTTCACCATTCTGGGATTGCTAGTGGCCGTGGTCGGCGGGGTGCGCAGCATCAACGGCACGCTCGTCGCCGGCATTTTTCTCGGCATCATCAACGCATTCGCCAGCCGCTATATCGGTGCGTATGTCGCCTTCATCATCTTGCTGTCGGTCGCCATGGCAACAATTCTGCTGCGTCCGAGCGGCCTATTGGCGCGGTTCATATGAGCTTCTGGTCGATTTTCTCCCGCTACGCAGATCTCGTGCTGCTCGCCATCCTGCTTGCTTTGGTGCCGGTCATTGCAGCGGACAGTCCGTACTATCTGAGGATCGCCACGCTGGCGGTCGCGTACATGGCGTTGACCGTCGCCTTCAATTTGCTGTTCGGACATACCAAGCAGCTGTTTCTGTGCCTCGGCGCGCTGGCCGGTGTGGCGGCGTATGTGGCCGCGGTGCTGACTCAGCAGCTGCAGCTGTCTCCCTGGATTACGGTTCCAATCGGGGTCGCCGCGGCGGCAGGACTCGGTGCACTCTTCAGCTACGTCTCGGTGCTGAGGGGGCTTGGGGTGATCTTCCTCGGCATCGTAACACTGGCCTTTTCGCTTATTTTCCAAAACCTCGTGCTTGGGTTGCGCCAGTTCACCAACGGCGAAACCGGGCTGCTCACCCGCGGCCTAGGCTTTGGCCTGCTCGATCATCCAATCACCGCTTATTGCCTGTTCGTCGTGGTGCTCGGGCTTGCGCTCGTCGTCTATTGCGTCGTCATGGGCTCGCGCATGGGCTTTGCCTTCCGGGCGCTCAGTGACGACGAACTCACAGCGGAACTTTCAGGGATCGACGTTACCAGCCGCAAGGTCATCGCTGCGGCGCTCGGGTCGGCGATCATCGGACTGACCGGCACGATCTACGGGTTCTATAACGGGATCATCAGTCCCAGCCTGTTTTCCTTCGTAAACGTCGACATTCCGGTGTTGATCTCGTTGCTGCTTGGCGGCGTGCGCACGCGCCTCGGTCCGATCGTCGGCGCCGCCGCATTCGCGGTGATCGAGGAGTTTGTCAGACCATTCGGCCAGTTGAACGTGCTTGTCGATGGCGTCCTGCTGATCATCTTGTTCGTCGCTTTCCGCGAGGGGCTTGTCGTGATGTTCAGGAAAGCACTGGGCATCGCGATTCCCTAACGTGCGACAAAACGCTACTGTGCGCCCGCCCATTGCCGCCCGCGCGAGCCGACGCTGGCGCGCGGGCGGCCAATCCTCGGCGCCGCCGGCAACGGCCGAATTTCTGCAAATTTGATCTAGATCAATGCGCTCTCACGGGCATATCTGAGTTCATTCATGGCTAAATGATTGGAGGATACGATGGTCGAGATCGTCGAGATCCTGCGTCAGGAGCATCGAAATATTGAAAAATTACTCCATATCATGGAGCAGGAGCTAAGTGTTTTCGATCGTGGCGAACGCCCTGATTACGAGGTGCTTGGAGCGATCATAGAATATTTTAAGAACTATCCTGACGCATGCCATCATCCGAAAGAAGACATCATTTACGAAAAATTCAAGACGCGAGCTCCTACTCGAGCAGCATCGATTGCCGACCTTCAGGCAGAGCACCGATACGGCGCTGTGCTATTGCGCCGTGTCGCTCAAGCGGTCGAAAGCGTCCTGAATGATCAAGTCCTTTTACGTGAGAGTGTTCACCGAATTGTCCGTGATTTCATCGATAACGAACGAAGCCATATCGCTTTGGAGGATGAGGTGATATTCCCAGTGATACTTGAGACATTGCAGCCGGACGATTGGGCAGACGTTGCGTTGACACTCGCCGATCGGTACGGCCCGCCTTACGAAGCAGATTTTGAAGAGCAGTTCAGCACGTTTCGACGGAAAATACTCGAACTTGAGGAGGACGTGGCTACGCGACGCCAATGAATCGAATGACGACAGAGGTCCGCCAAGGCGCGCTCTGCTTTAATTTCTCACTGACGTTGGCGGCCAGAATAATGGGCGCACGATGCGCCTGGGAGACCAAGAGCTATGACAAACGGCGAATCAATCGCTCTCCTGGTTGTATTCAGTCTTGGGCTAGTGTTTGGTCCAGGCGCGTCGGCGGATTCTGAAAGTGACGGCTGCGCGGCTCTTGTGAGCGCCCGCAGCGCGCTCTATTCAATGCTCAGCGCTCGTGACAAGGCGCGCAGGATGAACTCAAAGCACAGATACAGCAGGCCAGTGCTAAACTTGATTCCGTGCTTGCTGCGATGACCGGCGCAGGCGCCAAAAAAGCAACCGAGTTCAAGATCGTCTGGGATCAGTTCAAGGCGACGCGCGATAAAGAGATTATCCCCGCGATTGAAGAAGGGAACTTTGCGGACGCTAAAAGAGTTGCCGACAATGTCCAACTAGACCGTCTATCCAAGATGTGGAGCATTATATCCTGCAGATAAGGCCAGGTGACCGGTGGCGGACGCCCTGCAAAATCGCCGGTACGTTAACGCTGCGACTGCTCCCGCCCTGACGCGCGCCTATCGATTTCACCGTGCATTCACGACGCTGCCGCGTTGCGACAGGGGTAAGTTTGTGGGTCAGAAACCCCAGCTTTACCCAAGCCGTTGAAATTAATACGCAAAAGTCTAATAGAAGGCGGACACTCCCTCCGCCAGCGACACCAGATCTCCTACTCTCCGGCTGCTGTAGAGCCTAGTAGAAGCAGGCCTTTTCGTGGTTCTGCTCGGCCAAACTCTGGACTGTGTCCAGCGCGCCCCCTGACACATCGGTTCTCTCCGGCGATATTTTCTCTGAACCTCTGTACTTTTGGCCGAGAGTACGGTTTTGCAGGGTGTTGAGTTTGGCTCATTCCAGTGCTGCCCTATTAACGCACAGTTCGAATTGCACTCAGTAGGGCGAGCGCGTGGCTTATCCAACCTTGATCAGTAATTCAGGCTCGATGACTCTGTGTGCGGAAGGAGGCGATTGAGACTGAAGCTGCGAGGGGAATGGGTGCGGCGAGATCAGTGATAGCCGAAGCCGTAGCGACTCGCTCCCGCTTGTTCGATCAGCGGTCTTTACTCCCTCTGTGAAATGCGGCGTTCAGCTCAGTGGTGAGCGTCCACGCGCAGTAGGCGCTTGGCCGCATCGGATGGCACATAAAATGTTGCGGCCGAGTCGAAGCCGATGCGGCCGATCAGTTGTAGAATATCGAAAACGCCCGTCTTTTTGCTTTGGTAAGCCAATGTGTTAGGTTGGCCAACTCGTAAAACGGGTGGGACGGCTTGGGACGGATCAGAAGCTGCTACATCTCCAGTCCTGCTGGAACGGACCTGACATACCTTCGAGCCGCGCTCATGCACCGCGGTATTCGGGTCGTGGTGCCGGATGATTTAAACCCTGGTTCGGACTGGTCCGAGTGGATTTCCCGGAAAATCGGAGACGTTGACCTTGTGATCGGCATTCTGACGTCCGAGCGCCGGTCGCAGTGGGTTCTTTTCGAGCTGGGACAGGCAGCAGCGTTGGGCCGTCAAGTCGTGCTGATTGCGCCACCCAAGCTGGCTTCATTTCCGTTGGACCTCAAGCGCCTCCTTGTGATCCGCGGTGGTCCCAAATCTCGCTCTGCAATTGATTTTGCGTTGGACCAGATTCTGGCATCTCCCGAACGTCCCACTAGATCGCCGCCCGTCGGTACGCCCTCCAAACGGACGCTGGGATCTGATGCCGATCCGATCATCACGGACCTCCAGTCAGCGATAGAGTTGAATGACTACCACAGCGTTGAACGGCTTGTCGTTCAAGCACTGCGAGGATCCGGCGCGGACATCGTGACGGAGGCTTCGAATCGGGAATTGGGAGCGGATCTCGCCGTCTGGTCAGACGCTCTCCAGCCGTTCGTCGGAAATCCCCTTCTGATCGAGATCAAAAGCCGCTTTCGCGGGACGAACGAATTGCTTCGCGCAGCCAATCAGCTATCGGCTGCGGTCGCCGCGCGCGGCGGTAACTGGGGCCTCCTTCTGTACGGTCATGGGTCACAAGAACTGGCTCCCGGCTTGAGAGGTGCCCCACCCACGGTTCTAATTTTTTCGATCGGCGAATTGGTTGAGCAATTACGCACGCGATCTTTTGCGGAAGTTATCCGAGATCTGCGCAATAGACGCGTTCACGGTGGAGAGCGTTGATGGCAGCGATCCACATCGCAACCTTACAGCGCTTTATCGCAACAGGTGTCGGGTCTGGAACACCAGCAGTAAGAGGCAAGGCCCTGAGCAGCCAATCCTGACGCTGCCCGCATCTAACGCCTGGGCGCCAAGAATGGCGCGCAACAGGGTGGTCTTGCCGGAGCCGTTCGCGCCGATGAGACCGCAAAACTCGCCGGCGCACGCCGTGAAACCCACGTCCTGCAGGACGGTCCGCCCGGAAAACGAGACGCTCACCTGGTCGACGACGAGTACCTCGCCCTCCTGGTGCGTCATTTCTGGCTTCCCACCTAAAGCCTCCCGGTCGACACCTTGTCGGCTACCGCTTTCCGCATGGCTTCGACCTCCGCCACCATCCAGGATTGATAGTGGTAGCCGGTCGGTATCGTCTCGTAGACGTCGACGACCGGAATTCCGTTCTTCCTGGCGAGGCCGAGGAACGACTGGGTGAGGGAGTCCGTCACTTGCTGGTTGTAGACGAACACCTTTACCTTATGCCCACTGAAAAGCTCATTCTGGGTGGACACGTCCTGGGGGAAGGGTCGGTGCCGTTCATGATCGCGGCCTGGAGACTGAACGGGGTAGCAATGTCGCAGCCGATGGCCTGGAGCATATAGTCTGCGACCGGCTCCGTAACGGCGACGGGCGTGCCTCCATAGCGCACCTTGAACGAGGCAATGGCCGCAGTCCAAGGCTTCAACGATTCGTCAAATTTTTTCAAATTGGCCTGAAAATACGACGCCTGTTCCGGAACAAGCGCGGAGAGGTCGTCCGCCACAGCCTTTGCCACCGCTGGCATCGTCTTGGGATCGTACCACAAATGCGGGTTCGGCGTGTTGTCTGGCAGCCCCAGCAGGTGCTGGACATCGATCACTTTGCGTTTGCTGTTGGGTGCCGCAGCGATGATCTTGTCGGCCCAAGAATCGTAATCCACCCCGTTCTTGACGACGATTTCGGATGCTGCGATCTTCTGGGCGACCGCTGGACTAACCTCGAAAGTGTGCGGATCCGTGTTGGGGTTTGATTCGATCGCATTGACTTCTACATATTTACCGCCGATCTGCGAAATAACGTCGGCATATTCGTTTTCCGCACCGACCGCGTTGATTACCGCCGCTCCAAATGCGCTGCCGCAGCCAAGCGATGTCAAGCTCAGTGTAATTAGCAAACCGCCGACTACTTGCCTGCGCCGCACGCCAGCAATCGCCATCGTGTCCGGCTGCGCTGAATAGCTTTGAGCCAATGTGCCGCTCCGACCCACTTTCATCTCCGGTGTCCCTAGATAGCCTTGCCGTCGCAAATTCATGAGAGCTGTTCGGTTTGCCTCGCCTCAGGCGTGACACTCCTCGAACCCTTGCTTGAGTATCTCTCTCGGCAGGTCCCGGCCGATGAAGACAAGTCGACTTTCGCGCTTTTCGCTCGGCTTCCAGGGGCGCTGATGGTCGCCCTCGATCAGCATATGCACACCCTGAATTACAAAACGCTGATCATCATCCTGCATGGCAATAATGCCCTTCATACGCAGGATATCCATGCCGAAGCGCTGTGTGACGTCCTGTATCCAAGGCACGAACCTTTCCGGGTTCATGGGCCGATTGGTGGTGAGCGATAAGCTAGCGATCTGATCGTCGTGCTCGTGCTCATGCGCTTCGTTGAGGAACCCGGGTTCGAACTCAAGGACACGGTCGAGGTTGAAGGCATCCCTTCCCAGAACCTTGTCTAAATCGAGATTGCAACGCTGGGTGCGATGGACCAGAGCATAGGGATTGATGCCAGCGATGCGCGCTTCGACATTTGCCAGCTCTCGTGCACTGACGAGATCCGTCTTGTTGAGCAGCACGACATCGGCAAAAGCCAGTTGCTCTTGGGCTTCAGGGGCACGGTCAATCTCACCCAGGAGGTGTTTGGCGTCGGCGACCGTAACAATGGCATCGAGCTTGGTCCGGCGGCGGACTTCGTCGTCGACGAAAAAAGTCTGCGCGACCGGTGCGGGGTCGGCAAGGCCCGTCGTCTCCACCAGTATGCCGTCGAAGGTGCGGCTTCGCCGCATCAAGCCAGCGAGAATGCGGATCAGGTCACCGCGCACCGTGCAACAGATGCAGCCGTTGTTCATTTCGAATATTTCTTCGTCGGCGTTGACGACGAGATCGTTGTCGATCCCGACCTCGCCAAATTCATTGACGATCACGGCGTAATGCTTGCCGTGCGTCTCGCTGAGAATGCGGTTTAGCAACGTTGTCTTTCCGGAGCCGAGATAGCCCGTGAGAACCGTGACGGGGGTTTGCTTTGGGGCGTTTGGCATGGCGTATCTCCTTTGACGATCTCGATAGCGGTCAACGGACGCAGATCACGCGCAAAGAGGAACGGATCGGCTGAAGGGCTTCCGAGACAGTCCGGCTCGGCGACCGTCTCGATTGACTTTGAAATCTTGATTGATCATTGCGTTGTTCCGGCGGGAGACGCACCGGCGCCGATGTCACGAGCAAGTTTGGCCAGTGTCGCGGCCGTCCATTCGGCACCGTTCTGATGGACCATGCGCGGCAGCATCTGCGTCAGCATCACCGTGACCAGCGTCTGGTTGGGAATGGGCGTCGCCTCCAGCCGCGCGATGGTATCGATGAATGCGGCGCGGGCCTCCCTGAACCGCGGCGGCAGGCGCGACTGATTGATTTCGTCGGGAGCGGCAAGCATGCGATCGCGCAATTGATCCAGCGGATTGCGTTTCATGCGGCACCGGCGATCCAAGCAGGGAACGGATCCGGCAGATGTCGCCAGGCGTCCGGCGTGAAATTGCCGGCATCACCAACGAGACAAGCATCAAGGCGGCGCCGAAGCGCGGCTTCATCCATCGGGTCGGTACCTATGAATACGACCTCCTGCCGTCGATCCCCCCATATCGGATCAAAATACGGCTTCATGCTTTCGTACCAGCCTGGCTGATCGGGCCAGCGAGTTTTCGGTACCGCGGACCACCACAATCCACGTTTCGACGTGCGCACCATGGCGCCCGCCTGGGCAATCTCGCCCACGAAATGCGGCCGGGTCGCCAGCCAGAAGAAACCTTTTGCGCGGATCACCCCGGGCCATGGTTCGTTACAGAATTGCTGAAAGCGTGCGGGATGAAAGGGGCGGCGCGAATGATAGAGGAACGAGTGGACTCCGTATTCCAAGGTTTCCGGCACATGATCCTTGAAGCCGTTCAACTCCTTGAACCACAAGGGGTGACGATGGGCCTTCTCGAAATCGAATAAGCCGGTATGGAGAACCGTGCTGAGCGGCACATTGCCGAAGTCGGCCTCGATGATCCGCGCATCTGAGTTCAGCGAGCGAAGGATGGCGCGCGCCGCATGACGGTGCTCTTTCGACGCCGCCGAGACCTTGTTGAGCACGATCACGTCGGCAAACTCGATCTGCTCGACGAGGAGGTCGACGAGTGTTCTGTGGTCCTCGGGGCCCGCAACCTCGCCACGGTCGCGCAGGAAATCGTGACTCGAATAGTTTGCCAAGAGATTAGCCGCGTCGACCACCGTCACCATGGTGTCGAGCTGTGCCACATCGGACAGGCTGCTACCGTCTTCGTCGCGGAATTCGAAGGTCGCGGCAACCGGCAAAGGCTCGCCGATCCCGGTCGACTCTATGACCAGCGTATCGAAACGCCGGCTTTCGGCCAGCTTTCGCACCTCAGTGAGCAAATCCTCACGGAGCGTGCAGCAGATGCAGCCGTTTGTCATCTCGACGAGGGTTTCCTCGGTGCGCGTCAGTCCGCCGTCCTGCCGCACCAGCTCGGCATCGATATTCACCTCGCTCATGTCGTTGACGATGACTGCAATCCGCTGTCCTTCCCGGTTCGACAGCATGCGGTTGAGCAGCGTGGTCTTGCCGGCGCCGAAGAATCCCGACAGCACAGTCACCGGAAGTCGAGTGGCCGCCATCCGTCCAGGTCCCTTCCAAAGCGTCTAGCGAGTGCAGGTATGTAATGTTATAACATTACATGCTCGGTAGCAAGCGCCGACCGTGGGGGGTGACGTAAGGGGTTCTGTGTCAGGCGAGGAAGGGGGGTACTCCAACTGTGGCTGCCAAGCACACAACGGAGCACCCCCCATGTCACAGCGAGCTGCGACGATAACGAGTCTACCGATGGCTTT